>Ga0310811_10000092_pt1 | contig 139256 bp, 125 predicted proteins | sample YCmetagenome_FD_207642 | JGI IMG/M metagenome (GOLD analysis project Ga0310811, IMG submission 207642) | Soil microbial communities from experimental microcosm in Duke University, North Carolina, United States - YC | ecosystem: Engineered > Artificial ecosystem > Soil microcosm > Unclassified... | reverse complement strand
GGGATGCCTACCCTATAATTAAAAGTGAGCGAACTAAATCCATGATCATCCTGTATCTTACCATTAAAATATATAGCCTTGCTGCTTACCGAGTCATTTTTTTCGTTGACGGTGATCGCGGGCAGCTCATCCGGTATGGCATTGATACGGTAAGTTGCAGAATCGCCGCGGGCTACAGCATTGCTAACGGGGTTCAATTTGTATATGGAATTCTTTAAAATCCGTTCGGTATGTTCAAAAACATCTGCGCCCCCGGGATTCGCCGCCATGGTTTTTTCGTTGATACTAAAGAGAATCCCATCGGCATTTTGCGTGTGCAATTGCCATTTTACAACGGTTCCGGCCGGGACAGTAAGATCGCCGGCATTAGAGATGGTCTCGTTTTTCTTATGAAGATATGAGGGGTAAGTAAAAGCCACATCGAAATGAAGCAGCGATGGCTTTAAGCTCACCTTTACTTCGTAGGCTTTTGACTGAAACCCATTCCCGATGAACCGGAACGAGGTGTTTTTTTGAAGGTTGCTAAACTGGTAGTGAAACCGGGTGATATTTTCCTTGTCAAGCTTAAATGTGTTACTGCCCGTTTCAATATAGACATCGGCAGGCAGTTTATCGCCGTCAATTTTCAGATCAATTTTCAGGTCCTGTCCCTGTATCGCAGAAAGAGAATTATTAAGCAATACAAACTTGAAAGGCGCTACCGGTTCGAAGTATTCGTTATGGCGTATCAGTTTTTTTGTGCTTTCCGTGAGTATTGATGGTGCCGCCAGGGCGATGACACAAATAGTTGCGACGGGAAAGATGATCCATTTTAAATATTTTGTATTCTCGCGGATATTGACGGCTGATGGAAAACGTACCGGTTTAAGTGTTTCTATTTTCTGATCGATACTGGCTTCGATCAAGGCCTGGCTTTCTGGGCTGTTATCAGCAAGTTTTTTAAGTTGAAGGGTATTCAGCAGCCTGTCGCTAACATCTGTAAAATGTTTTCCGATGATCTCGGCGGCCTGGTCGTGCGTAATAGTTTTGCCCAATCTGAGCCATGCCATTAACGACGGGATGATCAGCCACGCGATCAAACCCAGATTAAGCATGATAAAGAAATAGAAAAGGAATGTCCGGAAAGTGGTGTTAAAGTCACCGTAATATTCACTTACGGTTATAATGACATAAGCCGAAAACAGACCCGCACCCAGGAATATCAGGCCCCGTAATAAATTGTTGAGGTAATACTTGCGGATGAAAGTATTAATCTTCCCTATCAACAACTCGTAGTTTTCCGGTGTCCGCATAGTTATCAGGTACCCAATCCGTCATTAAACGGATAAGGATGATCAAAATTATAACATTTAAATGAGAATTATATAGCCTTAAAAGACAGGAATGGTCGTACCTTTGTAAGGTAAACTTATTAGTTTAACTAACTAATTTTTAATATGGCTTCAAACCAGGAACCCCAGCTTGCTACCTCCCTGCGCAATTTACTTACCCGGTTGGTAAAGAAATTACGTAAAGAATCGGTAACCGGCCAACAACTTTCGTTGACGGAGCGCTCAAGTATGGCGCTGCTGCAGGAATATAAGCAACTGCTCCCAAGCGAACTGGCATCGATGGAGAAAATTACCAACCAAAGCATGTCGCAAATATTGGGTCATTTGTTTGAGCTTGGATACGTCAGCCGTAAGGGGTCAGAAACAGACAAGCGTAAAGTACTGATTTCACTGACATCTGAAGGTGAAAAAATGCTTACCCAAATGCGTAACGAACGCGACGAGTGGCTTGCCAAAGCGATAAAGGAAAGCTGTACAGATGAAGAACAGGAGTGGTTGCACCGGGCGTTGGGGCCTCTTAAAAAATTAGTGGATATGGATTAAATAGAACGGTTTGCAGACCGTTCGGTGTGAAATTTACTCAATGAAAATAACAACCTTCAACGCTTTTAAAAGCCGTAATTACCGGCTTTACATAACCGGGCAATCCGTTTCGCTGATAGGCACATGGATGCAAAAAACAGCGGTAAGCTGGGTCATCTATTCGCTTACTCACTCAACATTTATGCTTGGGCTCACGCTTTTTGCAAGCCAGTTCCCGTCATTTTTATTTTCGCTGATGGGTGGGGTGGTGTCCGACAGGTACGACCGTTTCAAAGTACTTTTGGGTACGCAGATAGCATCGATGGTGCAGGCAACCATACTGGCGGTACTCATTCTGCTGGGACACTACGCAGTTTGGGAAATACTGGCTTTGAGTGTTCTGCTCGGTATCATTAATGCTTTCGATGTGCCGGCAAGGCAAGCGCTGGTATTTGAAATGATAGACGACAAAAAGGATCTGCCCAATGCATTGGCACTCAACTCATCAATGGTCAATTTGTCGCGGCTCATCGGCCCGGCGATCGCCGGGTTTGTTTTAGAAACCATGGGTGATGGTACTTGCTTCCTGCTGAATGCTTTGAGTTTCCTGGCGGTGATAGGCTCTTTATTAATGATGCGGTTACCAAAATATATGGGCACCGTTCATGCCAAAAATGTCATCGGAGAATTAAAGGATGGATTCGAATACCTTAAAAAGACCCCATCAATTGCATTCATTATCCTGATGCTTGGCCTTATCAGCCTATTTGTTTTGCCTTACAGTACATTGCTGCCGGTATATGCCAAAGATATTTTTAAAGGGACGGCATCTACTTTTGGCGTTCTTGACAGCGTGATTGGGTTAGGTGCCTTTGGCGGGGCTATATTCCTTGCGTCGCTTAAGGCAGGGAGCAACCTGAAGAAAATACTGGCTATTAATACGCTTGTATTTGGAGCCGGGCTTATCCTTTTCTCACATGAAGGAAATTACCCGCTGGCGCTGGTGTTTGCAACAGTAGCCGGATTTGGCATGATGTCGCAGATAACGGTAAGCAATACACTAATTCAAACTACTGTAGAACCCCACATGCGCGGCCGTGTGATCAGCTATTATGCGATGGCCTTTTTTGGGATGCAGCCGCTGGGCGGGTTGCTGATCGGGTCGGTATCAAAATGGATCGGGACGCCTGATACAATGTTGGCAGAGGGCATTATAGCTTTATTAATAGGCGTATTGCATTTCAGATTTTTGCGCAGGGAAAAATTAAGGAAACAACAGGATATTGACGTTGCGGAAGAACAGAACATGCAAATAGCTTAGTATCAGTTGACCGCCAGCGATTGCTGTTTGACTGATACCATGGTAGCCGGATCGTCGCCATTGATAAATACTTTACCTTTTTCTTTTACCACTTTGCCGGTTACTGAGATGAAATGACCGTTCACATCCTGAAATGTACTGGCCGGTTGTAATTTGGATTCATCACTCAATTTTAGAACAACGCCCTTTGAAAGGTACTTGCTGCCAAAGGTAATGACCCAGGTTTTCGACTTAGGTTCCCGCTCAATCTTATATACATATCCGTAAGCCGACACCTTTTGCCCTACATATTTTGACGCCTCCTGCCCGGGGATGATATTTTGGGCCGATGCCCTGAATGCTAAAAATAACAGCGCTATGATGAAAATCTTTTTCATGTGACTGTAGTTAATTTGTTTGTGGTTAATGTCTCAATCAACCGCCCATGAAATCAAAGTACTTTAAATAAAGTATTTATAACAGTTAGCTATCAGAATATTATATCCCACTAACTATAATGCAAATCTGATCTAAATATACTTAACATACAAATGGTTATGCTCTTTTGTTAATAAGTATTTAACTATTAAATTATAAAAGAGTTTTATTTATTTAAAAAATTATATTGTTTGTTTTCAGTTACTTACAATGCAGATAAAATAATGCTTAATAATAAATTAATTTACTCCCGCCAAAATATTCGGATGAATAAAAAGATTTTAGCCAGTTATAAATTTCACAGGTAAAAAGTATATTTGTAACCCCTGTTTTCGGGATGTAGCGTAGCCCGGTATCGCGCCAGCATGGGGTGCTGGAGGTCGGAAGTTCGAATCTTCTCATCCCGACTTATTGTCGGAGGCCTTATGAATTTTTTCATAAGGCTTTTTTTTCCTTATTTATTAATTAAGCCCTGTCGGCACGGTTACCCTGCAGCATTACGTTCGATGTATTCCTGAATTGACGTGATTTTCATGCCTGGATGTTCCCATAAACCCTCAAATACTATGAAAGGCTATTGAAAGGTACGTTCGATATCGATCTGCACTACTTTGGCGCAATACAATGCCGTTTCGCGGTCACTGTATTTCCGACCCAGGTATAAATTTAGCGGAAATCATCGAAAGCCTTCTACCAAAAGCCGGGGGCTTTTTCGCTCGAAAGGGGCTGTCGGCAAATGCCATCAATTGTTAATTAATGTTAAATTAAATGTTTTAACACTCAAAAAAGTATTTTTCATTTAAACTACAGAATCTGAACGTAATATTGCTGTTACTGGATGGACGGCTGTAAGGATTTGTCCATTTACCTACTAAGAATATATGGCCAGAAACGCTGCATTTAAAAGAACATGCAAATTGATGGGCAACCGTTTCGAGTTAACGGTGGTATCGGATAATGAGGGGTGGGCCAACAAAAAAATTGACGCAGGCATCGCCGAGATACAAAGGATAGAACGGTTGCTGACCACTTTCAGCGATGACAGTGAAACAAACCAGGTTAACAATAATGCGGGTATTATGCCCGTTAAGGTGAGCGGCGAAACATTCGATCTTATCCGGCGCTCGATACGAATTTCGGAAATAACCCAGGGTGCGTTCGATATTACATATGGTTCCATAGATAAACGGCTCTGGAACTTCGACCAGAATATGACCGCCCTCCCGGACAGGGAAACAGCGAAAAATATGGTAAGGCTGATCAACTATCGCAATGTGATATTGGATGCAGAAAAAAGCACCGTTTTTTTGCGTGAAAAGGAAATGCGGATTGGTTTTGGGGGAATAGGCAAAGGTTATGCAGCGGAAAGGGCCAAACAAATAATGCGTGAACAGGGTGTAGAAAGTGGAGTTGTGAATGCTTCCGGCGACCTGACGGCCTGGGGTCTTCAGCCAAATGGCAAACAATGGACAGTAGGGATAGCCAACCCCGACTTACCGGAAGGTGTTTTTTCATATATGTCCATTACTGGCCTTGCGGTAGCAACATCGGGCAATTACGAAAAGTTTGTGATGATAGGCGGCAAGAAATATTCGCATACCATTAACCCGCGCACGGGCCTCCCTGTCACGGGTATAAAGAGTGTAACTATTATTACAACTAACGCCGAAATAGCGGATGCTATGGCGACACCGGTGATGATAATGGGAATAGAAACGGGTTTGCATCTGATAAACCAGATAAAGGATATAGAAGCGGTGATTATTGATGATAATGACCGAATGTATACGTCGAAGAACATTAATGTGAAATAATACCCCTTAAATATGATAACTAAAATAGCAAGACTAACGGGATGCCTTTTAATTGTAATAAGCGCATCATCCTGCGTTCATTTGAAAGAATACCAAAAGAACAGGATCAATGATTCGGAAATGGCATTGAGCAACCGGAAGGTTGAAAAAAACGAATTAAACTTTCAATCGTACCGCGAGGCGGCTTCAGGAGCCAATGCTGGTAAAACAGGCGGCGGATGCGGGTGCAATTAATATTCCTCACAGAAAAAAGTAAAAGATCATGAGGAAAGTATATTTATCCGTTTTAGGATTTGCATTGGTATGCCGGCTGAACGTTCATGCCCAAACCATACAGGACACGTTAAGCAGGACCAAGGCGCCAAGTTTATATACACCGGTGGAACAGCCTTCGGGAAGCGCTTATAATCCGCAGGCGTTGCACGTGGACGAGGTCAACCTCGTATCAAGTTATTATCTGCAAAATGGGAACCACTCCGCAGTTACAGGAGGTATCGGTACAGAACATGTCACGGACATATCGAACGGCATCGATTTGAAATTACTTTGGGGCGACCCGAAAGTATTAACAAATTCAATAACGCTTGGCCTCGGCATCGATCACCACACGTCAGCCTCGTCAGCCTATGTAAACCTTAGTGGCGCATCCAAACAGGGCGGAAGCCGGGTTTACCCATCAATTGACTGGACAAAGGAGAACATAAAGAAAGGCAGCAGCTTCGGTTTAGGCGCTTATTATTCGGGCGAATACAATTATAAATCGTTAGGGGCCGATCTGCATTTTTCGCAAAAGACTACGGACAGAATGGGCGAGTTTGGCGCGAAGATACAGGCATATTTTGACCATGTGACGTTAATATATCCTTCGGAGTTTATACCCACGTCGACAACTACCGAAGACGTGATAGTGACCAACGCAAGCACCAGTGGCGGCCACGGCGATAGACCAAAAATACCCACGAGCCCGAGGAATACGTTCACGGCATCCCTCAGCTATTCGCAAATCATCAATTCAAGAATGCAGATCATGTTCCTGGTCGATGGAGTGACTCAAAACGGGTACCTCAGCCTTCCTTTTCACCGGGTTTATTTTAATACCGGAAAAGATACTATTGAAAGGCTGCCGTCGACGAGGTTTAAGTTACCGGTTGGTTTTAGGCTGAATTATTTTGTTGGTGATAACATCATTGTCCGAACTTACTACCGGTACTACCTGGACAGCTGGGGAATACGATCGAACACGGCTTATGCCGAAGTGCCGGTCAAGATCACGCCATTTTTATCGGTATCACCGTTTTACAGGTATTACAACCAATCGGCGGCAAAATATTTTGCACCGTACGGGGTTCACGATCAAACAGATGAGTACTATACCAGCAACTACGAATACGCCAGGTTTACTAGCAACTTTTTCGGGGTTGGTCTCAGGGTTGCCCCACCTAAAGGCGTCTTCGGGTGGCAAAACCTGCACGACCTTGAGTTGCGTTACGGGCATTACTCGCAGAATACCAACCTGGTATCAGATGTAGTGTCATTAAGTCTCAGTTTTAAATAAATAATGGTTCTACAATAAAAAGAAAACGATATGAAAGTGTTAACCATATTTTTTATGATGTTTTTGCCAGGGGCAAACTGGATAGGCGATTTTGATGCTGCCAAAACAGAAGCGAACCGCGAACATAAATTGATCCTGATCAATTTTTCAGGGTCGGATTGGTGCGGCCCATGTATCCGGTTGCGGTCGGAAATACTTGAGTCGGCAACGTTTGTAAATTATGCATCGAACCACCTGGTGCTGGTACGCGCTGATTTCCCCAGGCAAAAGAAAAACCAGCTTCCAAAGGACCAGGTAAAGCGTAACGAGGCTTTGGCAGACAAGTACAATAGCGACGGGAAATTCCCATACACATTACTGGTTGATGAGCACGGGAAGGTGCTTAGAACGTGGGATGGTTTTCCAAACGAAACGCCCGACCAATTTGTATCGGATATCAGCGGTATCCAATCGGATCAGTAGCGAATCACCTGTTTTTATAGAAGTACGGGCCACCTATTAAAGGTGGCTTTTTTATGTGCCCTTGTTAACCTTATTCCGTTTTTAATTGCCGAATGAGTGTGTCGGCCCTTGTCATGGCCTGGTCGAACGTGGTGGTCACGTTAGCTTTCCCTATTTTGAAAAGTAGTCGTGTTTTTTGTAACTCATTGATAACTTGCTGATAATTTACTTCGGCGAGTATTAGCTTGCCGCCCTTTTTTGACATTTCTTCGTTAATGTCGGTTAATACGCGAATACCTGTACTATCGATAATAGGTACATTTCGCATCCGGATAATTAAGAAGGGTTTGTTTTTTTCGGTTAGCCTTATTGCTTCCTTAAATTTCCAGGCGGCACCAAAAAACAGTGGACCGTTGATCTCGAAAACCGCAACTTGCAGGGGCAAATTATAGGAAGCGTCCTGTTCAGGCATGTCATCATTCTGATCGCCAGCTTGCAGTACCGATGTCGACTGCACCATTTTACGCAGGAAAAGAAAGGCAGCCAGGATCATACCGATCTCGATAGCCACGGTCAGGTCAATAAATATTGTTAAGGTAAACGTGGTCAATAAAATGGTTATATCGCTTTTGGGCCCCTTAAGCACATACCCGAAGCTGTCAACCTCGCTCATGTTCCATGCTACTACCATTAATATTCCGGCAAGCGCCGGCATTGGGATAAGTGCGGCCCATTTCCCAAAGAACATCATGATAAACAATAAAGTAAGCGCGTGTATTATTCCGGCTACTGGTGTACGGGCGCCGTTTTTAATATTGGTTGCTGTGCGGGCAATGGCACCGGTGGCGGGAATGCCGCCGAAAACAGATGAACAGATATTTGCGATTCCCTGGGCTATCAATTCGGTATTTGAACGGTGGTTGCCCCCGATCATACTATCTGCCACGACGGCAGACAGCAGCGACTCAATACTACCGAGCAAGGCTATAGTAAATGCGGGTCGAATAAGGTGTTGTATCGTGGCAAGGCTTATCCCCGGTAATACAGGCCGCGGCAAAGTGGAAGGGATAGAGCCAAAGCGGCTGCCGATGGTTTCGACAGGAAGGTGGAACAGGCTTACAGCCAACGTAGTAATTAAAATGGCGATGAGCGAACCTGGCACTTTCCCGGTCACCCGTGGCCATAATAGTATGGTAATGCAGGTAAAAATACCGATGCCTATCGCATATAGGTTTACTGTTGAAAAATGATGACCGTATGCGATCCATTTGCTGATAAAATCGGCCGGTACACTGCCCATTTTTAACCCGAACAGATCTTTTACCTGTGAGGAAAAGATAATGACTGCAATACCAGAAGTAAAACCGACAATTAAAGGGTATGGGATAAACTTGATAGCGCTGCCTAAACGCGCAAACCCCATAACAATAAGAAGCAGGCCCGCCATAAAAGTGGCTATAATGAGACCGCTTATCCCAAATTGCTGCACTATGCCATATACTACCACAATAAAGGCCCCGGTGGGGCCGCCTATCTGAACGCGGCTGCCCCCGAGCACCGAGATAATAAAACCCGCAACGATAGCTGTAAAAAACCCCTTTTCGGGCGTAACCCCCGATGCTATTGCAAAAGCAATTGCCAATGGAATAGCCACGATACCAACGATAACACCGGCAATAGCATCTTTATAAAACTGTTGCCTGGAGTAATTCCTGAGAGTATCGATTATCTTGGGTCTGAACAGGGTCATGGTCTTTCTATTGTTTGATCCACATTTTTAATAACATATCCCACGAGGTCTTTACTAATCTATAGGACGAAGGTATTTCTTCTCCAAGCGTATGGAATGTAACCAGCCGGGTGCCCGCAGGCAGATCGTCGAAGGCCTGAAGAAGGTAGAGCGTATAATAAAAATACAGACTGCTTGAAGTTGCAATAGTATCGTCTATACAACTATCGGGATCAAGGTTTTCATAAAATGAATTATAAAAATAAAAATGATCAAACTCACGAAAATTGATCTGGGTGATGTTAGCCTGCGTAAAATGGACATTACTCAATTGCAGGTACTTTCCGGCCTCTTCGGCAAAGTGCACCAGTTCGCCCCTTTGCTCAACGCCGAAAAAATTTGTTCCGGGATAAAGATGTGCTGCAGCGAGGCAGAATTTGCCGATGCCACTGCCTATATCCAATACCCGGGCACCGGGCCGCGCAAGAAACCTGGCGGCTTTTCGGGCCACTGCCAAGCGAGTCCATTGTTTAAGTGACAATAGTTGCAGGTGTTCGGGATACATCCAGTCAAAAGCCGCATCATTTTTAAAAAATGCGGCGTTGTCTTTGTTGATAATCCTGAACGATTTCTCTCGTGCATGATCCTCGTCCGGCTCAGGGGGAAAATGGGAGAATGGATGAGAGTTAACCATTTTCAAAATTAGGGGCAGAATAGAAATAACGTTATGGTAATACATCAGCCCGAAAGCTGATATTTATCAGGTTTTATAAATGTGTACTTTTGTAAATGAGCTTATCAGGAAGATTCCCGATTGATAGATGGAACTTTACTACACAGTCTGTGCTAAGTGTGCTTTCCGAAGCTGACCACCTCGACCTGACTATGCATCAAAGCGAACAGCTCTGCAATAAAGGGGATATTATATTCAGGGAAGGGGCTGTTCCTTCCGGTATTTTTATTATAAAAAGCGGCAAAGTAAAAAAATACAAAACCGATAAAGGTGGCAGGGAGCAAATTATTTATGTGGCTAACCAGGGAGAATTGATTGGCTATCATGCAGTGCTGGCCGAAGAGCGGTACCCGGATTCGGCCGCCGCCCTGGAGACAAGCTTATTATGTTTTATCCCTAAAGAAGATTTTGTTGAAATACTCCAGCGCTCAGCCCCCTTTGCACACCGCCTGCTAAAAGCATTGAGTCACGAATTTACCGTGATGGCCAATAGCATATCAGTATTTGCGCAGCGAACGGCAACCGAACGTCTGGCTATTGCATTGATCGTACTGCGTGAAAAATATAAGGATATGAACGCCATTAGCGGACAGGAACCTGCTTTGGATATATCCCGGGCTGACCTGGCCAATATGGCCGGTATTGCCGAAGAAAATGTTATTAGGTTGCTGAAGGATTTTAAAGCCGAGGGAATATTGCAAACGACCGGGAGAAAAATTCATATCAGTGATATAACCTCCCTTATCAAAAAGTCTAATTATCATTAAAATAATTTACAGTTTTTCTCATTATTTTTAGTGAACAATTACGGGGAACCATTATGACCGTCAGCGAGATTATGGCCGAATTGCAGGCGAACGGCAATGACGGCATCAAGAAAATACTGATTAAGCACGGTGTTAGGGAACCCTTTTTCGGGGTGAAAGTAGAATTTTTGAAAACCATACAAAAACGCGTTAAGCGTGATTACCAATTAGCTAAGGACCTGTTTGATACGGGTAATGCTGATGCCCAATACCTTGCCGGACTGATAGCCGATGATGCTCAAATGACCAAAGCGGATATGAAGCATTGGATAGAAAAAGCCTTATCCAATAATGTAAATGAATATACTGTTCCGTGGGTTGCAGCCGAAGGAAAATATGGTTATGAACTGGGTTTGGAATGGATAGACTCGAATATCGAACATATTGCGGTAGCCGGCTGGTCGACCTTAAGTAACCTGATGGCGCTGAAACCGGATAGTGAGCTTGACATAGCAGGGATAAAAGCACTTTTGAACAGGGTTGAAAAAACTATTCATACCTCGCTTAATCGGGTACGGTCAGCCATGAATGGCTTTGTGATGTGTGTGGGCATCTATGTATTGCCTTTGACGGTAGATGCTGTCGCGGCAGCAAAACGAATCGGCGATGTAATAGTTGACAAAGGCGATACAGCATGCAAAGTACCCGATGCAATAACTTACATACAAAAAGCCAGGGATAAGGGTAATTTGGGTAAAAAGAAAAAGACGGTTAAGTGCTAAGTAAATTTACTGATCGTCGGCCGCTTCCTTCGTAATGGTGATCTTATAGGAGTAGATATTGGCGCCGTTAGAGATGGAAACCTGTGCGGTGTATTCCAGCTTGCCGGTACGTTTATTTTTACTCACTTTCAGTTTGCCGCCGGTATACAAATAACCTTCATTGTTGATGCCGTCGTGAATAACGCCACCGTCGCCGAGGTATATTACTCTCACAATGCCCTCCCTTACTTTTAATTTCTGATCGCTGTAAGTGGCGCTCAGCGAACTGGCATAATTGAAATAATCCACATTGCCATAGTAATAACCATCCGGAAGGGTTTTTAACGTGGTGTCGGAGATTTTAATGTAAGGTCCCGCGAGTGATCTTGCGTTAAAAAAGATCAAAATCAGTCCTAAAACAAACAAGTGTTTTTTCAAACGGGCAAAAAATTTATTAAAAATTTAAAATGAAGGATGGCCTTCCAGGAACAAAAAGCCATCCACATGATAAACAAATATACCAATAAAAGCCGTTTAATTATTGCTGTAGAGACTTTCCCAGGTTATCACACCGAACAGCAGGTCGAGGCCTTTATTTGACAGTTCGAAATTACCATATTCGGTCCTTGTTACCAGTTCCTTATCGGTAACAAATGTAATCGCCGCCGCTATATCAATATTTTCGGCAGGGGCGCCTAAAAAATTTTTTTCCTTTATATCCTGAAGCAGGGCGATAATTGTTGTTTCTTTTAACGTTGAATTTTGCAGGGTCATACATTAGGGGTTAAACTTTCGACAGATTTTTTTATTGATACAAGCCGCGAGATTTTGCTCGATCTTTTGAGTTACTTCGTAAAACAAGGAAAGGTCGTGGGTGGAGATCCCATTTTTAGAAAGTTGATCGATATGCATCACTTTCTGTAAGATAAGGGGCGCCATTTCTCTGCCGGAGGCTGACAGCGAAACGTAGTGTTGTCTCCTGTCGTCGGGGTTTATGGCGATATCGACAAGCTGTGCTTTATTGAGAGTTAGCAGTAGGTGAACTATCCGGGATTTATCTACTTTGAGCAGTTCAGCCAGCTTATTCTGTGTTATCGGTGCTTTTTGGGCCGAAAGGATAAGAATAGCCGCGAAGCAGGCATCTGATTCAAATACCGGTATCTCGCAGGACAAAAGCCTTGAATATAATTTACTTATACGCCGCAGATTCTGCGACAACAATTGTAAAGAGTGCATAATTGGTTTTTTTGATGATATTTTTCATTACTGTACGCTTTTCCAAGCGGAATGAACGACCATCAAACTCTGATTATGCAATTGGATAGATAGCAATACCGCTGATCGGGCAGGTGCCGGATGACGTATGGATTGACTAGAGAATACAGGCGCAGTTTGTACTTTTTAAATACCGGTGGTGCAAAAGAACTCTTGCAAACCTTTTTGATTTCTTTAAATGACTTTTTATTGTTGATGGTGTATTTATCCGTTAAACCTACTGCGGCATAATTTTCAGATTTTCTTTTAAATATAGAATTTGGGTTGTGGTGGTGCGCGCGCGCATGAAGGTTCGGAACAAAAAACAAATGTGTAGTAGCTACTGAAAAGTATACTCCCACAAGCAGGAGCACACACCAGCTTCTTAAAAGTGATTTTTTATCCCGGGCTGTCATCGATGTATGACTATAAAAATCGGAAAAACAAATTTAAAAAAGAACTTTTTCGTCATTTTTTTAACTCTCTGTTAATGGATTGTCAAACATTTAACACAAATCTATTAAAATATGACGCAACGTTCCGATGTGTTCGACCGGAATTTATCTTTACCATGTAAACCCACCTGAATATGGAGATCAACAGGGCTTTCAAATTTACCGGCCAGGACGCCGAAAATTATGACTATTACATGGGACCGATAATTTTTGAGCCCTACGGGCGCTATTTAGCTTCCCGGATCGACGCTGGCAATGTAAGTTCGGCGCTGGAAATAGCTTGCGGCACAGGCAGGGTAACACGCCATATCCGAAAGGCTTTGGCGCCTTACGCCAAACTTGTAGCATCCGATTTGAGTGTGGATATGCTGGCTATTGCCAAACGCGAATTGAATAACAACGACATCGACTTCAGGGTGGAAGATGCACAGGATCTGTCGTTCCCGGATAATACGTTCGACCTTGTGGTGTGCCAGTTTGGTATGATGTTCCTGCCGGATAAGCCCAGGGGATTTGCTGAGGTATACCGGGTGCTTAAGCCAGGAGGCAAGTTTATGTATTTCACCTGGGATGATACATTGAACATACCCTTATTCAAAATTTTAATAAATGATATGATAGTACCGAATTTTGACGGGGAAGATACCGTGCGTTTTTTCACACCTTTTTCGATGTACGATCCGGATCAACTGCGGGGATTTTTAACAGGTGCAGGTTTCAGAGACGTCAAAGCGGAAAATGTCGCACTTAATTCAGGTAGATCTACCGTATCAAATCTGGTAGAATCTTTTTTTGTTAAGCACAGACTTGGCGGAGAAATAGCAGCCAAAGACCCGGCGCTGCTGGCACCGCTCGCTAAAAAGACAGAAGCTGAATTTGCCAGGCATTTCGGTGAAGGCGAAGTGCAGATGAAGCTTTCGGCCTTTCTAACCACCGGAACAAAGTAAATTTGGCCTGCAATATAATTTTGCTGCCCGCGTATTAAAAATAATAACTCAATTCGTTTATTTGCGCCTTGAGCATACCTGAACTTTTAAAACTTTTCTATCGTTTAAAGGTTGAGTTTAAGTGATTAAGCATGAGCGCCGCACGTCTTTTTTTCCGGTAATGAGAACGATTACCGATAAATATCACCGCCTTAAGGAAGAAGACAGGCATCCTAACCCTCTTTTTGACATCAAAGATGTTTCGAAGAGGACCTATCAGCTTGGTATAGCCGCACTATTAGCGGGCGTAGGTCTTTCAGTTTACAGTTCGTACCTCGGGTTATACGCCTCATCAATTGTGGTGGCGTCATTTTGCTTCGCTATACTGCTGGTGATGTTGATGAAATATAACGGGCATATTGGCAATCTCACCATTTTTGTGATCTCGATAGTTTGTGGTCTGCTGATAGCGAATACCTTCGTTGAGGGGTTGCAAACGGAGGATTATCTTTATTTTTTCCCTATACTAGTTGCTGTGCCCATCATCGTCGATCTTAAGCAAACACAATACCGGGAGTCGGTAACTTACATTTCAATTATCGTACTCTCATTTATTATTTGTGTTGCCATTGGCCGGAATGTCCACCCGTTTGAAGAGATAACGGCATTCCAGGTTCGCAGGATATCGTTTGTGAACAGGATAACAGCCATTGCTTCAACCATCGTTTTCGCGGTAGCATACCTTTTCTTCGAAAAGAAATATATCAATGAACTGGTCGATCAGAGCAACAGGGTAATTGAGGCGCGCACGCGGTTTTTAGCCACTATGGGGCACGAGTTGCGTACGCCATTGAATGGAATTATCGGCGTTGTGAATTTGCTAAAGCAGGAAAAAGACCCGGAACGACAGGAAGAATATTTCCAGATACTAAAATATTGCTCGGACCACATGCTTCATCAGGTAAATAATATCCTCGATTTTAATAAAATTGAAGCCAATAAACTGGAGATACATCCCAGTGAGTTGAACCTGCGCCAATTATTGAATAATGTTGGAATGCCATTTAATGCGCTTTTCCAGGAAAAAGGGCTGAAGCTGGTTACGGAGATTGACCCTCGGCTGGAGGTGTCGGTAATGGCAGATGATGTACGCCTGATACAGATATTTAATAATTTGTTATCGAATGCCCTGAAATTCACCGATGCGGGACACGTAACGCTGGCCGCAGTTTTAAAAAATAAAACGAACAAGGGAATAGAGGCAAGTTTTACCGTTGCCGATACCGGCCTGGGCATAGCACGCAGCGACCAGAAAAAGATTTTTGAAAGTTTTGGCCAGATATATCACGAGGACACCAAAAAAGTAACGGGAACCGGCCTGGGCCTCACTATCTGTGCACGTTTGCTGCAATTGATGGATAGCGAATTAAAGGTTGTAAGTACCGAGGGAAAAGGCAGTAAGTTTAGTTTTGATGTAAAATTCGACCTTGCCGGGACGGGAAAGAAATTTCTGCAAGAAAAGGCAATTGACGAAAATAACCTCGAGGGTGTTCGTGTACTGCTGGCCGAAGATAACCAGCTGAATATGATGGTGGCAAAAAAAATACTTACCGGCTACAAAGCAGAAGTAGTGCCTGCATACAATGGTCAGGAAGCTCTGGATGAACTCGGGAAAGACAGTTCTTTCGACCTGATCCTTATGGATTTGGAAATGCCGGTAATGAGTGGTTTTGAAGCCATTTTTCAGATAAAGAGAATTTATCCCCATATCCCGGTCATCGCTTTTACTGCCTCGCTGGTTGATCAGAACATGATGAAAGACCTTGTGTCGACCGGCTTCTCCGATGTGATGTTAAAGCCCTTTCAGCCTCAGCAACTGCTTTCTGATATACGCAGGCATTTGCCCCAATCTCATGTTTCGGTAATTTGACACTTTACAATAGCCAAATAACTATTATATTAGTTGTCTTTTTGCTAACCAATATTTGAAAGTGAACTTATTTATCAAGTCTTTTTTGCTCTCCGCCTGTAGTAATGTACTCAAGGCACTTTTAATACTTTTTGTTGTATTCTTAGCTATCGCAGGCTGTAAAAAGGACAAGAAGCCAGCTGATACAACAGAACCGCCGGTTGATATTTATATGACCTTTGAACAGGTAAATAACCAGGGAAAAATACACGAATACGTCATTTGTAAATTGCAGGGCGATACGCTGAACGGTGTGCTTTCCTCGCTGCAGGACACAACCAAAATACTGACGCCAACCTTTATTATCGCCGATGGCAGTACGCTTAAAGTAAATGGTGTGGTACAAGAAAGCGGGGTTACGGTAAATGATTTTAAAAAGCCCGTAACCTACACGTTAACCAGGGCTAACGGGACTACAAAAAATTATACGGTTAATGTCACCCGTTATTCGGGCCTGCCTATTTTTTACGTTACGACTGCTTCCCCCGTTGTTTCGAAAGATAACTATGTTACCGGAAACCTTGTTGTCGATGTGAACGATTCGCCGTATTCACAGGACGTGACCAGTATCGATCTGCAAATAAAAGGCCGGGGCAATTCTACTTGGGATATGCCGAAAAAGCCTTACCGGCTGAAATTCAACAAGAAAACCGGGATGCTGGGTTTCCCCGCTGCAAAAAATTGGGTGTTGCTTGCCAACTATGCCGATAAAACCCTGATGCGGAATGCAATAGCCTTTGAAATGGGCAAGCAATTCGGGGCGGATTTCACCCCTTCGGGCCGGTTTGTGGAGGTGGTAATGAATGGAGAATACATAGGCAATTATTATATGACGCAACAAGTGGAGGTCGACCCAAACCGGATAAACATCACAGACATAAAATCTACAGATAATACCGGAGATGCGGTTACAGGTGGCTATCTGCTTGAAGTCGACCAACGGCTGAGCGAGGTAAATTACTTTTACACAACACATGGTTTGCCCATTAACCTGAACACGCCAGACGCCACCACCACCGATCAGTTTAACTATATCAAACAGTATATTCAGAATACAGAAGATGCAATTTTTGCAGCAAATTTTGCCGACCCTGTCGAAGGTTATGCTAAGTACATCAATGTAGATTCGTTTATAGACTGGTATTTGGTAAAAGAGATCATGAAAGACAATGACGCCAAGGATTACAGCAGCATTTATTATTACAAGGACCGGAACGGGAAATTAGGCATGGGGCCACTCTGGGATTTCGACCTTGCTGCCGGCAATACCGACTACAGCGATTGCCAGTATCCTACCGGGTGGTGGATCATGAATTCGCCATGGTTTCAAAGGCTTTTCCAGGACCCTGCATTTAAGGCGAAGGTTAAAGCGAAGTGGAATGACTTGAAAGGGCAAAAGTTGCCCGGCATATTGACTTTCATCGATCAGACAGCTAAACAACTTGATCTTTCGCAAGGCTATAATTTTCAGCGCTGGGATATTCTGCATATTTATGTATGGCCAAATCCCGTCGTTACCGGATCATATCTGAATGAGGTAAAATACACGCGCGACTGGCTTTCGCAACGGATAAGCTGGATGGACCAACAGATAAGTACCTGGTAAAAACTAACGGGTTCTCTTCAAGAAAGGTTCGTTCAGCAGGAACAGAAGAAAATTATCCGGATCGGTAATGATCTTGTCATGCTCGTGAAGGCTGTGAATAAAAACCAGCCTGTTTTGCTGCAGCATTTTTGGCGTCACCAGGCTTTCCTCTGTACTGATGTAAGCAAGCTTCGCGGTATCGAGCAATTTCATCATGTCTTTTGTCTCGCCGTCTGTGCCGCCGTGATCCGTATAAATATTGATGAAACGGTGCGCGTCATCTGCCTTTATCCATGTTATATATTTGTCCGTTTCTGCGTAAAGAGCGTCGAACAAAATGGCCTCGTCAATTGACATTTGCCCATTTTGAATGATGCGCGCCATAACCCGGTAAGCGCCACTGTGGCCGGCCAGCAAAATATGTCCCGGAAGTGTAGTTTTCCCGATCAGGTGCTTCGACCATAAACCTGTCATAACATCAGTAACGAGCAATTTAAACATCCCGTTATATTCCAGTTTTCCACCGTAGCTATCGGGTGAATTTTTAGCGGTCTCGGCCAAAACCAGTACTGCATTTAAGCCAGAAGCAAGGAATTGACGGATCAACCGGTAATGTATTGCAGCGGTGTCAACATTGTTGTGCCAGCCATGAAACCAGAACACCAGGTCCACCGACTTTTTAGCGTCAAGGTTTTTAGGTGTAATGATAAGTATTGTGCTGTCATTGTAGTGTTCGGCAGCAGTATAAAGCACCTTGTCATACAAATGACCGCTTGCCCGGCCGGTATCCGGAAAAGAGGTATGCGCGGACGTAATATGAAAAATAACGGCATCTTTATTTTGCTGGGCAAAGATATTGGTGCAGGTTAAGATAAAAACAAAAGTAAGCAGGTAACAAGCGAAAGATTTCATGCGATAAATATACCAACGAAATTACGGTTTCATTTGCCGGTAGTACAATGCGAGACTATCAAAAGCCTCCTTCGGTTGCCATTTTAAGCTCTTATAACCTTCTTCGGGTTCATCAACAGGCTTTACGGGTTTGTATCATGCTTATACATAGGGTTAATAAAAGTGAAAACAAAAGCTGCATGAACATTTTCCTGCTTAAGCTGATCAAGCGTTTGAGTAATGTAATTGGCTTGTACGCTTTCGTCCCGTACCACGCCATCCTTTACAATACGCCTTTCACCCACCATTTCGGTTACCGCCCACCCCATCGGACCCTTATCTTCGGCACCCATATAGGCACAGCAGCCAAATTCCATCACTACGACGGGTTTGTTGAATTTATAGTAAGCCTCTAATTGTTTATTGTAGAAAGCCCGGTTATAAGCGGCGCGGTAATGATCGAGCCCGATAAGATCGAACAAGTCCCAATTGATCTTTTCCCACGTACCCGACGCGTAGGTTACCTGGCCTTTAAAATACGTTCTGATCTGCTGCGTAGTTTCTCTCAGGTAAATGTTTAATTTACGGTAGATGCCCGCTCTCAAACCCAAAAGGTTAAATACGAGCCCCACAGGGCTGAACATTTTTTCCAGCCTTTCATAAATACTTTCACCCTTCATAAAACCTTTAAGAAATATAGAATATTCAAATCCACTCACGAAAATGATATTGCCATATATAAGCCGGAGGTTTTCGGCCGCAATGGCACATTCTACCAGGTGTTGTGCCGCATCGGCTGGCGTTGCATCGATATGAGAAGGTGTCAGCCAAACCTGTAGCCCCAATTGCAGGGCAAATTCGGACGCCTTTGATAGCCGGTAAGTGTCGTGTCCGGTGATCTTAACAGCATCGCAATACAGTTCATTTTTGATGATCTCTAATTCTTTTTTTATAACTGATTCATCAAAATCGGGCCGGCTTAGTTCGTCTTTCCTGTAAAAAGTACCTATATCATAATTTATCCCACGTAGCATAAAAATCCCCTACCTCCTTAATCCTATAAAACTCTGAAGAGTTTTAAATATTATTTAACAGTACCTGCTACAATTTTCGCGCCGGATGTATCAGCCGGAAATTTTAAACTATCAACGGGCATTGTTTTAGCGGTTTTTATTTGCTGAAGAGCGAGATAAGTTTTCTGCCAGTCTATCTTGTACTCTTTATGTTCGTTTGACTTGGTCGTCGTATCGGGCTTGTTATAGTACGAAAGTATATTTTCGCGCAATGGAATGGTTAGCTTTTGGAATTTCTTGTCCTGTAGTTGAATGAGTATTTCGCTATAAGTTTGATCGGCTATAGCATACTCCCCGGGCTTAGTTGGCATCCCCGTGTCGAAATTTATATCCTGCAGGTCAAGCCCTTCGTTCTGCTGTAGCTTTTGCAAGTCATGCCGATAACAGACCAATACGGTATCAAAGCTTTTTATAAATAACTTTTCTCCTTGGGGCCCCGGTGTTGTAAACTTCAGGGCTTTCAAAGGACCAACTTTGGGTAGTATTTTGATTATAAAAGCAGTGATCCTTGTCCGTAGATTGGGCCGCTCACGCTCGCGTCCATAATCGTGGAAATATTCTTTCCTTTTTATTCTTGCATGAAACTTCCGGCTGTTCATAGCAGGGTTTGCTTTCATAATTTCGTCTTTTTTTATAGACCAGGCAGTGCGTGTCAGACCAGGTAATAAACTTCGCACGGACCATCGAAACGTTGCTATGGTTAAATCCAGTTTCCCGTTGAATACATCGTCAATATCCAGTCCGTAAGTAATTAGAAACGCACGTTGTAGTAAAGGCTTGGAAACGTTAAAGCCAATAAAATCGTGATATTCCTGCGAAGCATAATTGCCGCGTGCCATTTGCAGAACGTCAAAGCCAAACTCCATACGGCTATGATAAATAGGAGCCTGCTCGTATGTAACAAGTTTACCAAACTTTTTTCCTATGGTTGGATAAACGATGGGTTCGGCGACATTGGTGGCAAGCGAATGCCCATATTCGTCAGTTAAATAGTGAGAAAGCGCCCCCAGAGCAAAGGCATATTCGTCGATATTTTTAGATTGACTGATAAGATTTGTTATAAAATCGCCGGTGCGGACATAGTGCGCAAGATTGGTAAAATATACACTGCCGAAAGGGAAGTACCCAAGATCGGGCATGAGGCTTCCCCCATACGCATAAGAATGGGCAACGCGAAGATCCTCTTCGGTCGCGTTTGGATACTTTTCTTTAATCAATGGCACCAAAGCCGGTTTCCAACTCGCATCAATAATTGCCAAATGCGCAAAAACCGAATACGCTTTTGAGGTAGCGGGGAACAGGACACTAATGAAGATAACAAGTATTAGGTACTTGCGGGATTTTGAGAACTTCATTAAATTTAGTTTACAGGCGGACTGGAATGTATAAATGTGTAAATCCCAAAATTGTTTTGAATATCGATAACATTTTACAATTGATTACATTTAAAACGTGATAAAATTATTTAGCTATGAAATACCCGCAGGTAATATTTGCGTTTTTTATGATTACTGTTTTGCCGACCTCATCTAAATCCCAGGCCCGAACCACATTGACCGATGATTATCCGATTTATAACGGGAACGATCTAGGCGTAAGCTGGTCGGCGGAGCAAACAGTTTTTAAGTTATGGGCGCCAACCGCTGCGGCTGTGAAATTAAGGTTGTATGCCGCGGGCGATGGAGGCAAACCTTTACGGACCATAAATTTGGGCAAAGCTAAAGACGGGATTTGGGAAACTACGGTAAAAGAAAATCTGAAGAATCAGTATTACACCTTCCAGGCCAATATACATGGCCGTTGGCTAAAAGAACGCCCGGATATTTATGCCAAAGCTATCGGCGTGAACGGACAACGCGGCATGGTTGCAGACCTGGCATCGACCAATCCCAAAGGCTGGGCGCTGGACAAAAAGCCGGAGCAAAAAAACTTTACCGATATTATGATCTATGAACTGCATGTGCGGGACCTGTCGATGGATCCTAATTCGGGCATACAGCACAAGGGCAAGTTTTTGGGATTGGCCGAAACGAAAACCAAATCGCCTGATGGGCTGCAAACCGGGCTGGATCATATCAAGTCGCTTGGGGTAACACACATACACTTGCTGCCTTCGTTCGACTATAATTCGGTGGATGAGACTAAGCCCGAAGCAAACCGGTATAATTGGGGTTATGACCCGCTGAATTACAATGTTCCGGAGGGGAGCTATTCGACAGATGCTTACGACGGGAACGTACGCATACGCGAGTTCAAAAAGATGGTGCAAACATTACATGCCAACGGCCTTCGTGTGATACTGGACGTGGTTTATAACCATACCAGCGATACAGCATCGAATTTTAACCAGTTTGTGCCGGGCTATTTTTACCGGCATACTGAAAAGGGCGCCTATTCCAATGCAACGGCTTGCGGTAACGAGACTGCGTCCGAAAAGGCAATGATGCGCAAATACATGGTCGAATCGGTAGTTTACTGGGCGACGGAGTATCATTTAGATGGTTTTCGTTTCGACCTGATGGGCGTGCACGATATTGAAACGATGAATGATATCAGCGGGGCGCTGCATAAAATAGACCCTACCATATTTATTTATGGTGAAGGCTGGACGGCGGGCAACAGCCCTTTGCCGGAAGACCTTCGCGCGGTTAAAAAAAATGCTTATAAACTGGATAAGATAGCCGTTTTCAGCGATGATATTCGTGACGGCATCAAAGGTGGCTGGAGTGACGTAAAATCAAAAGGTTTTGTCAGCGGTGCGCTGGATGCCGCCGAAAGTGTAAAGTTTGGCATAGTGGGGTCGGTACAGCACCCGCAGGTAGATTACAGCAAAGTTAATTATTCTAAGGCGCCTTGGGCGGCCGAGCCGTATCAAACCATCAATTATGTATCGTGCCATGATGACAATACGCTTTGGGACCGGCTAAAAATATCCAACCCGGATGCTTCGGAGGCTGACCTGATCAAGATGGACAAACTTGCCAATACTATCGTTTTTACATCGCAAGGAATTGCGTTTATGCATGCAGGCGCCGAAATGCTGCGGACCAAGAAGGGCATAGCCAACTCCTACAACAGCCCCGACGATATTAATGAACTTGATTGGGGCAGGAAATCGAAATACAAGGATGTGTTCAATTATTATAAGGCGCTGATAGCTCTCAGAAAACATCACCCGGCTTTCAGGATGCCATTGGCAAAAATGATAAGGGAACACCTGAAATTTATGGAAACAGGAGATCGGAATATGATCGCTTATCAAATCAGCGACAATGCAAACGGGGATACCTGGAAAAATATTTTAGTAATATTTAACGGTAGCTTATCAGACAGGCAGATCAACATACCCGAAGGTCGCTGGCGGCTTGTTATAGACGGAAAAACCATAAACGAGAAGAGCATGAAGGCGATTGGCGGCGGGCAGGTAACAGTCCCGGCGACAAGCGCCTGCTTACTTTATGAACTGTAAACAGATTGAGCCTAAATTAATTAGGTTCAATACATACTTTTGTTACATTTGGAGAGAGTAATTTAGCTGCAATAATGGATAACATCAATATAAAGGTGCTGGCCAAGAAACTTAATTTGTCCACGTCCACCATTTCCAGGGCCTTTAGCGGAAGCACTGATATTAACAAGGATACCCGGGAGCGGATACTCGCTTTTGCTAAAGAACATAACTTCCTTCCAAACCATTATGCGGCTAACCTGCGGGATAAGAAAACCCGGACCCTGGCTGTTATAGTACCCGAAATAGCTAACGACTTTTTTGCCCAGGCCATAAATGGAATTGAAGAGGTTGCCCGCAAAAAGGGTTTTTACATATTATTGTACCGCACCGATGATGTGTTTGAAAAAGAAGTGTCCTTTGTGAACTATCTGAATAACGGGAAAGTCGATGGTATCATCATGTCGGTATCGGGCGAGGCCAATGATCACAATTACCTTAAAACCCTCGCTAAAAAGAACATTCCTGTGGTATTTTTCGACCGTGTTTACGAAGATATCGATGTGTCTAAAGTTACCACAAACGACTACGAAAGCAGTTTTGAAGCCACAGAACACCTGATAAGTACCGGTTGTAAACGAATAGCCTACCTGGTAGTAAACAAAAGCATATCTATCGGTAAAGTGCGTATGCAGGGGTATGTGGACGCACTGGAAAAACATGGGATAGCGTTTAACGATGAGTTGGTGATAGACTGCAGCCAGGACGAGAAGATCAATTATTCGATCATCAAAAACGCATTGGAAGACCTAAAGCCTGATGGCATTTTCAGCTCAGTTGAACGTTTGGCGGTTGCCACCTATTACGTATGCCACGATATGAATATATCGATACCGAAAGACCTGAAAGTAGTCAGTTTTTCGAGCCTGCAGATCGCTCCGTTGCTAGGCCTTTCAACTGTTACACAACCTGCTTATGAAATGGGCATCAAGGCCGCGACTCTTCTATTCGATGAGCTTGATAAGAAGGGGCAACATGTTTTTAAGAAAACACATGTAATGAAGTCGAAACTTTTTGTCCGGAAGTCCTCTGGGGCATAAAGCGGCGTACAGTTACCCCAATTTATCATGATTTTTTTGATGGGTATGGCTTCAGCTTAACCCTCACCATTTAGCTATTAATGCATACACTACCTAAGCACTACATCAGTCCCTTGTCATGAAGTTCTTTGCGGCGCTCCCGTTCTAATTTTTTCAGGGCACGCTTTTCCTGCCTGATCTGTTTTTTGGTTTTGCCGGCGGTATCTACTTCCAATTCATCCTTTTTGGTTGTGTCCTTTTTCCCGAATAGACGCTGAAAGAAATTTGGCTTTTTCTCGGGCTGGGGTTGTTCCTGTAAACCAAGGGCGATCGGGGTATCGTCGTCATCGTTGCTTTGCTGCATCAGGCTATCGGCAACTGCGGTAGGTACAGGCGCAATTTCCTGCCGAAGGCTTTCTTTTAAACGCACATCGGCGTACCCATAACCCGTGCTGTCCGCTGCTGTCCATCCGTGGCTCGCCATTAGTTTGCCTATCAGGTTATAATAACCCTGCAGGCTTGGCCTCAAGCTGCCATCGGGCAGAAACGAATATAAACCTGTTTTGGGGTGCGGCAATATACTGGCCAAATAAATGCCTTCACCCAGGGTTAACTCCGAAGGAGATTTACCAAAATAATAGCGCGACGCCTCGCCGATACCATAAACGTTCCGGCCCCATTCTGCCACATTAAAATAAACCTCCAACATGCGGTCCTTACTCATAATGTTATCGTTCTCAATAAGCCAGACGATCAATATCTCTTCTATCTTCCTTGCAAGAGTTTTCTCCCGGCTTAAAAAGGTGTTTTTGATCAGCTGCATCGAAATAGTACTGCCGCCGCGGGTGAACTTCTTTTTCTTAAAGTCGGTAGCGATAGAACGCCTTATTGATTCTATTACAAACCCTTTGTTGGTGTAAAATGACGGGTCCTCAGAAGTCATACAAGCGTAGCGTACATTCGGCGATATTTGGCTCAATGGCGTAAAATCAGGGTTTTGTAGCCCTATAACCCGGGCCGGCATAGGCTTTCCTTTTTCGTACGGAACATACGTAAATACTCTGTTCAACTTGCTCAAATCGGTTTTGCCGTATTTTGTAATATGGAAACCCTGTTTATCCAACGCCGATTCAAATTGCACCTGGTCGGGGTTGGAGGTGTCGAGGAACAGGTGAAGATGATATTTTAATTTCCCCACTACTTCGATACCTTCCAGCGATTCAAACAGGCCTCCGGGTGAAGCATCGAACACATCCTGAGCATTGAGCCAATCGGTATTTATTTTTGCCGTAAATATCTTAACCGGGTTAAGCTGGTATTTTAAATAGGGCTTGATGGTGATCTTTTTAAGATGGATGAGCGAAGTGCTGTCCAGCGAAATATAATTTTTCCCGATGAATAAATTGGCATCTATCGAACCATCCGGCACCACGATGTCGCTTGACGACAGAGCTTTGTGATTCACTACTAAATTCCTAACGGCCCAGTAACCATATATTTTTGTAATGCCGTCGGTATTCTCAACCTTTTGCAGGCGGGTAGTAACAGTGTCAAAATTGACCTTAAGATGAAACCGTTTTTCGATAACCGGAAGCTCAACCTTTTTGCCATCGGCGTAAAGGCTTATATCAATGTCCTTATCAGATGGGTGCATTTTGCCGGCGAAATGCCAGGTTGCGGTATCGTCAACTTTAATGGTGGAACTCAATTTGCCGTTTTTGATCTGCGCTGTTTGGGCAAGCATTTTTACAGCGGCGCTGTCATCTTTAAAGGTAATAAGAAAGTCTTTCAGGTCGAGGTTATCTGGGATCTTATACAGTACCTGGTTCATCAGGTTGTTAGCAACAACGGACAGATCGATCTTCGTTTTAACGGTTGTATCTCTTTTCTTGCGGAACAGGAAGTCAAAATTTTTAACACCCTTAATGCTGGTTAGGTTTAGGTGCCCATCATCCAGCACCACATCCGATAGCTTTACCTTGCCAAATATCAATGGCATCAGCCTTACACTGACGTCGAATCTTTTGATACTAAGCAAGCTGTCGCGCTGATCAGGCACAATGGTAATATCCGAGAAAGAAACTGTGGCGAGTCCCGTGAAACGCGCTGAACCGATCTTAACGTCGAGGTTATAATCTTTTTTTGCTTTGGCCTGTGCGCTGGCGATCTCTTTTCGCAGGATGGCTTCGCGCTTGGAGTAGGCAATATAGCCGCCAACGGAGAAGAGAACGATCAGAACAATAAGTATGATGCCGGTAACCCGGATATATTTTGGCAGAGGGCGTTTCATCAGGTAATTTTATCCAAAGCTAAATTAAATCTTATCCGATACAAACGCGGGGGTGGGTAAAATGTTTATCGGCAGATAATACTTAATCCTAATATAAAATAGATATGGTCAAAAAAGCACTATCGGGCGGTATATTCATTTTATCATTACGCTGACACTTCAGTCCCCATCGATTTAGTACTTTTGTAGCTACCATGACAATAACCACCGAACAAGTATTGCAAGCGCTGGGAAATGTGGAAGAGCCAGACCTGAAGAAGGACCTGGTGACGCTTAACATGATCCAGGACATCAGGATTGACGGCAATAAACTAAGCTTTTCCGTTATCCTGACCACACCGGCCTGCCCGTTGAAAGCGATGATCGAAAATGCCTGCCGCAATGCCATCAGCTATTTTATCAGCAAGGAGGTAGAGGTAAGCATCAACATGACCTCGCGTGTTACCACCCAAAAGAATACAGGTGTTCCGGGAGTGAAAAATATCATCGCGGTGGCATCGGGGAAAGGTGGTGTGGGTAAATCCACAGTAGCGGTGAACCTGGCTTTGGGCCTGGCGCACACCGGTGCTAAAGTTGGCCTGATTGACGCGGATATTTACGGGCCATCACTGCCGATCATGTTCGGACTGGAAGGCGCCCGGCCGAAAGCCAGCCAGCTGGAAGGCAAGACGCGCATTGAGCCAATAGAGAAATATGGCATAAAATTGTTGTCGATAGGATTTTTTACCGACCCCAACCAGCCTGTGCCATGGCGCGGACCTATGGTTTCGACCGCGGTAAAACAATTATTTAACGATGCCGACTGGGGCGAGCTGGATTACCTGGTAGTAGACCTGCCGCCGGGCACAGGGGATATTCACATCACTGTGTCACAAACTTTCCCGGTTACAGGGGCGGTTATTGTAACCACACCGCAAAATGTCGCCTTGGCGGACGCGAAAAAAGGCATTGGTATGTTTATGATGAGTGCAATTAATGTGCCGCTGCTGGGTATAGTAGAGAATATGAGCTATTTTACGCCTGCTGAATTGCCAGATAACCGGTATTATATTTTCGGACAGGGCGGTGGGCAAAAGCTCGCTTCGCAATTGGACGTGCCCTTTTTAGGTGAGATACCACTGGTGAAGAGCATCAGCGAATCCGGTGACGCTGGCATGCCGGTGATACTTGATGAAGCCAACCCGATGAGTAAGGCTTTTTTGGATATGGCCAAGCGCGTGGCTCAGCAGGTGGCTATTGCCAATGCAGAAGCAAATAATAAGAAATTAGTGAATAATTAGTAATTTTACTCTATAAATTAGTAAAAATGAGTTTAATAGAGCAGGTAGAGGCAGCCCTGGATACGATCAGACCGTATTTGGAGACTGATGGCGGGAATGTTTCGGTGGAGGAAATAACCCCCGAAAATGTGGTGAAATTAAAATATCTGGGTGCTTGTGGTAATTGCCCGATGAGCATCATGACGCTGAAGGCGGGTATTGAAGAAGCCATAAAAAAGGCTGTTCCGGAAATAACAGGCGTCGAAGCAATAAACCTGACCGACATCGACGACCCAAATGCAGTGCTCCCGGCAAATTTGCGATAATTGTTAAGTATTGTTAAATTACGTGGCTATTTGCGGCAATAAATTATTTTTGTTAGGTAAATTGAAACCATTTCAAGGCAGACAGGTATAAATAAAAAAAAGATCGACTGTAAATGAAGTACCTTATCGGCATATTGTTCCTGTTAGTTTCTGTAGGCGCCGTGGCCCAGCAGAAGGAAAAGCCTTTGGTGCAGTTTAGTGGTGTTGTGCATAATGCCGATAGTGCCAGGTCGATAGTGCCTTACGTAACTATCACCAATAAATCTTTTAACAATCAAACATTCGTATCCAGCTACAACGGCTATTTTTCGTTTGTCGCTCATGAGCAGGATACCCTTGTTTTTACCAGTATAGGCTTTGCAGCTACCACAGTGGTCATCCCTGCCAATTTACCTGCTAAAAGTTATACCACGCAGGTAAATATCAAGCCTCAAATAGTGAATTTGCCTACATTTAGGGTATTCCCCTGGGCAACTACCGATGAGTTTAAGAAGGATTTCCTGAATATGAAGCTGGCCGATGACGACCTTGAAATAGCGCGCAAGAACATATCACATATTACCATAGCAGCCTCAGGAAATACGCTTCCACGTGATGGTGGCGAAATGCAGGCCGGTTATGCCCAGCAGGAACATAATAATATCGTGAATTCGCATTCGACCGTGAACCCGCTGTTGAGCCCGATAGCCTGGGGTACGCTTATCAACCAGATAGCAGCCGGCGATAAGAGCCGGCAGAACAGCGGCAATTAAGTAGCCTTGAGTCGGAAGTCTAAACTCTGGACTTAAAACTTCATACTCAAATCAACGTCCTTTTTTAGCGGCAGGGAATTTCATTTTGTAATCCACATCAACCATACCTCTCGAAATATCGTTGAGCTTCTTCTCGATGAGGCGTTTGCGCAAAGGGCTTAATTTGTCGGTAAAAAGCTTGCCTTCGATATGATCGTATTCATGCTGGATGATACGGGCAGCCATACCTTTAAAGGTTTCTTCGTGGTGCTTCCAGTTTTCGTCGTAATAGGATATACGGATAACAGGTTTACGGTATACGTCCTCGCGGATATCCGGAATACTAAGACAGCCCTCATTGAAACCCCATTCCTCGCCGGTTTCTTCCAATATTTGGGCATTAATGAAAGCCTTTTTGAAATCATTCAGTTCCGGCTCATCGTCGCCAAATGGTGTAGCATCTACAATAAAAAGACGCATGGACAAACCCACCTGGGGGGCAGCCAGGCCAACGCCTCGCGCTCCATACATGGTCTCAAACATGTCATTTACCAGGCCCTGAATATGCGGATATTCGGCTGGCTCAATGGCAGTCGCTTTTTTTCTTAATACCGGGTCGCCATAGGCAATGATGGGCATCTTCATTATGCAAAAATACAGCTTTATTGCTTAGGCTCAAAGACCAGTGTGGTCAGCCTATTATCAAAAATTTCGTTGCTTATTTCCAGCACCTGGTCCGATGTAACGACCTCTATTTTGGTGAATATTTGCTCGAGCGTGTCCACGTAACCAAAGTCGAGCAGGCTTTTGGCCATAGAAATAATGAGACCGATACGGTTCTCTTCGGCCAATGCAATTTGTCCGATGAACTTTTGTTTCGCCTGGTGTAACTGCAGCGTGCCGAGCTTTTGATCGCGCAGCTTTTTTAATTCTTTATGGACCAGCTTATCCGCTTTTGCCGCCTTTTCGGCATCAGTGCCGAAATAGATGGAGAAAATGCCGGTGTCGGACAGCGGTGTATAATTTGATTCAATAGTGTAAGCAATGCCGTATTTTTCACGGATCTCCAGGTTCAGGCGGTTGCTCATGCCTATGCCGCCGAGAAGGTTATTTAGTAACAGCAAACCTGTTTTATGATGATGTGCCGCAGGATAGGCACGATTGCCGATGATGCAATGGGTTTGGCTTATGGGACGTGCAAAATTTACCTTTTCGCCTTTATGCGCGCGCGGACTTTCGCGATGTTTTTGGTTATGGTTTGCAGGAATGGCACCAAAATATTTTTCGCAAAGCTTCACCAGTTTTCTAAAGTCGTGATCGCCTATGACAGCGAAAACCATCTCGGACGTGTTGTAGTTATCTGCCATAAACCGGCGAATGTCAGCCTGGTTCAGCGCATTCACCGATCCGGGTGTACCCAATATGTTTTTACCAAGCGAATGATCCTTAAAAAGCAATTCTTCAAAGTCATCCTGTATGGCCTCTTCCGGCTGGTCGAGGTAGGAAGCTATCTCGTCGAGGATCACCCCACGCTCCTTTTCCAGTTCCTCTTGTGGAAAGGTGGAATGGAACAGGATGTCCTCAAAAAGGTCGACCGTGCGCTCCAGGTGCTGCCTTAACAGCGAGGCGTGTACGCAGGTGTACTCCTTTGTGGTATAAGCATTCAGGTCGGCACCGACGAGTTCCAGCCGGTTAAGAATCTGGTTAGTACTGCGCCGCCCGGTCTCCTTAAATAAAAGATGCTCGATAAAATGCGCCAGGCCCTCTTTGCCTTCCGGCTCATCGCGCGAGCCGGCGTTCACCACAAAACAGCAGTGGGTAATGGCAGACGGGAACGGTTTATGTAAAATCCTGATACCGTTGGCTAAGGTATGGACCTGGTAGTCAATTATCATGAGGAGCAAAGATACATTTTAAGTCCGAAAGTCCGGGGCCGGGAAGTCCGGAAGTGTGGTTGTGCTGTTCACACATCTACCACCACCTTCTTCATCTTCTCCAGGCAAGTCTTCGCCACCATCAAAGCATCCTGTTTGTAATAGGTGGCATTAAACAATTCAGCAGAAAGGATCAACGGCCGGTCGTGTCGTTTCAGAATTTTGAGGATACGTTTGATAGGCGCTACGCCATCGCCGGGGTAGATACGGTCGGCATCAGTGATGACGTTAGCGCCGAGGGTTGCCGGATAATCGTTCATATGCAGAATATCCACGTGCGTGGGGTTAAGCAGTGATAGTGTATCCAGCGGTGTTTGCCCGCGGTACAGGTGAAAGATATCTAATAATATATTGGCCTTTTTGCGCCCGCTTTCCATCGCGATATACGTTACCTCGCTCACCTTGTCCAGCTTTTTCTGGAAGCCCCACAGTTCGAGTATGGGTATCAGGCCTGTTTTGTCGCCCAGATCCAAAACTGTGTGGTAACGTTCGGCAATCGCATCCAGGCTGGTTGACGGGTTTTGGGGCAAGCCCTTGCCGGTGGCTGCCATGCGCTTGCAACCAAGATGCGCCACCATGTCCATTTCCTTTTTCATCTGTTCCAAACCCTTTTGCCGTCTGGTATCATCGTCCACCGCCCATTCGGCAAAAGCGATGCAATTTTCAACCGTAAGGCCAAGTATTTCGAGACGATCTTTTGCCTCCTTCAGGTTTCCGCCCTGGTCCAAATATTCGCGTAGGCTGTCTATCCATATTTCGACGTGGCGGAAACCAGCTTTTGACGCTATTTCCAGTTCCTTCAAAAAGCCTAAATGTTGCCCCCTGATGCTGGACATATTTAAACTAAAGATGAACGGCGCCGGATTAGTTGTAAAAGATGAAGCATTGGCGGCAGGCACAACGGAGGCCCCTGCTGCCAGACCAATAAACTGTAAAGCCGTGCGGCGATCAATGGTAGGTTTGGACATGATGTTAAATGTAAGAAAAGCCTGCGATTTTACTACTTCTGCCTGTTTGCCGGCGGAGGCGTCTCGCCAGGCGCAGTGAGAGGTATTCGACCACAACTGAAATTTATCGTTTTAATGTAGTTCTAATATTGTTAATTGTTCAGAATATATACATTTACCGGATGAAAACCGCAGTTGCCGACCTAAATTTTGAATTGCTGATCCCGTACGGGCAGTTGGAAACCCGCATAAAAGAACTGGCCCATGAGATCAGCGCAGACTTTAAGGGGCGGAACCCGGTAGTGGCAGGGATTTTGACCGGCAGTTTTTTGTTTGTGGCGGATATAGTGAAGAATCTCGAGATCCCGGTTGAGGTAACGTTTACCAAACTGGCCTCTTATTTTGGGGGCACAAAAAGTACCCGCCAGATACGAGATGATTTCGACCTGACCATCGATGTAAAGGGCCGTGATATTATTCTGGTGGAGGATATTGTTGATACCGGCAACACGCTGAATTACTTAATCGACAAACTAAAAGTGCGCGAACCGGCTTCCATTACTGTCTGTACCCTTCTGCTTAAACCCGAGGCAATAGAAATATCAATCGAAGAACTGAAATATGTAGGTTTCGAGATCAAAAATGAATTTGTGGTGGGCTACGGACTGGATTATAAGGAACAGGGACGCGGTTTGATGGGGATCTATCGGAAGGTTAATTAAGTATCCTGGGGTTTTTATTCTCCAATCGCTAACCAAATCAACCAATTAACGCGATCCAACTTGATCAACCAGGATTCACCTCAACGTTTTCATTAACTCGGTGGTTGCTTCGAGGCCCATCATACATTTGCCAAGCAGGGCAGATGGGCTTATCTGGTTGTCGGAATAACTGCTTATCCGGCTCAATAGCTTAATGGCTTTCTGGTAGTTAGTGAGAGCAGTAGATACGACGGTTTTATTATAATCGCCGGAGGCAACAGGTGCGCCGGAATCTTCTATCGATTTATTGTAAGAAGTAACCGCAGCGTTGTACTGGTCGATGGCGGCATTGGAGCAGGTGACCGCAAGATTGTAATAGTGGTAAGCGTAATCGCCTAATGCAGGGTAAAAGCTATAGGCGTTGTCAGCTTCTTTCAGTTCCTGCGCATCCTTATCAAGTTTTTCAAACCGGGCGATACTATCGGCATAATTATAGTATTTAAGGGTATCGTGCAGCATTGCGCTGTAGCTGTCGGTGCGTGTAAAGGCATTCATCGGAATGGGATGCGTAAGTAACTGCCATTGCGGATCGGAAGGCAAATGTTTTTCGACAAAAGCCTCAGGCGAAACGAATACCTGTGAAGTATCGGGCTGCATATAGTAGTGCCAGCCGTCAGTCTCGTAGCGTATGTAGCCGCTGCTCCAGGTAAGGTCCATCAAATGATACTGGCTATCGAGCCATACAATGTTCCAGGCATGGTTGGCTTTGCTAAAAGCTTCGCCCGGCCGGTAATTGAAAGCCTTGGCATAACCCTTAATAACATAACATTTGATACCAGCCACATCGCACATGGCCTTAAAAAGCTCAGAATAATCCTGGCAAACGCCTTTTTTTGTCCGGAGCGTACCATTTATGCCATCGGTGTTGTAAACGTCCTGCAAAAACCCGGAAATATCGTAACTGATATTCAGCATGATCCAGTAAGAAAAAGCCTTCACGATTTCGCGCTGACTGGAAGCAGGCTGTTTAAGGTAATCTACCAGTTTTTCAAGATCGACAGAGATGTCAGCCGGGGTTTTACGGGCGCGGTCATACAGTTTTTTATCGGTCGTATCCGTGATAGGGTATGCGTATACAAAAGAGGTTTGAATAACAGCGAAAAGGATCAGTATGAGTGCCTTGCTTCTCATCGTAACCAGGGTTAGGGGGGTACATTGGTTATATAAATATATAAAAAAGTTAAGCGTAATGCAATCAGGATGTTTGCATCATTTTAGGTCGAAGCCGGAAATTTTAATTAGCGTTTCGTATTTTGCATCTGACCAAAACGGCTTGCGCCGCCAACCTGATGACCCATTCGTTGCCCTATTTGCTTTTCCTGCTGGCTGCCGGTGTAGCAGTTATTGTCTTGCTAACGACCAGATTCAGGGTTCCGGCATTTTTTGCTTTGCTTGCGGCCTGCCTGCTGGTAGGTACTGGTATTGAATTCCCGCTTACGCAGACGGTGGATGTTATGAAGACCGGCTTTGGCAACGTCATGAAGTCACTGGGATTAATTATAGCACTGGGTACGACACTTGGTGTATTGCTGGAATATACCGGAAGCACTACGGTAATGGCATCGGCGCTGTTAAAGTTGCTCGGTAACCGCCTGGCGCCGTTGGCCATGAGCATTACCGGCTTTGTAGTCGGGCTGCCTATATTTTGTGATTCGGGTTATATTGTATTGAGCGGGCTGAACAAATCGATGGCTAAACGGACCGGCATTTCGGTGGCCACCATGTCGGTTTCGTTGGCTACGGGGCTGTATGCCATCCACTGCCTGGTGCCGCCTCACCCGGGAGCTTCGGCTGCGGCGACTGCGATCGGGATTGATTTCGGGCGGCTCATATTGGTTGGAGCTTTAGTGGCCTTGCCTGCTATGGTGGTCGGTAATTTGTGGGCCGGATACGCCGGAAAAGGATCAGTTGAGGTTTCAGATGATGAAATGGATGATACAGCCGGCGCGGGTATATCGCCGTCCTTGATGAAAGCGTGCCTGCCGGTTTTTGTGCCGATCATACTCATAGCCCTGAAGTCGTTTTTGACAACGGGCGATAAAACAAGCGGATGGTTAAGTGTGGTGAATGCTTTGGGCGATCCGTCGATAGCCCTGCTGGTGGGCGTGCTGCTGGCGTTTAATTGCAAACGACGATGGACAAAGGCTGAACTTAACACCTTACTGCATAATTCAGTCGAAAAAGCGGGAGGTATATTGATGATCATTGGCATGGGCGGAGCGTTTGGCGCTATACTGGCTGCGACGAAGATAGGCGAACATTTTGGGCAGTCGGTGGCGCTGGGCAGTATGGGCATCTTCTTCCCGTTCCTGCTTACCTCGGTTTTGAAAACGGCACAAGGCTCATCTACTGTCGCTATTATCACGGCATCATCGCTGGTGCTGCCGCTATTACCCGCTTTGGGTTTGGACACGGAAACCGGGCGACTGCTTTGTGTATTGGCTATGGGTGCAGGTTCGATGATGATATCGCATGCTAATGACGCCTACTTTTGGGTGATCGCCAGATTTTCGGGTTTAGGAATGAAAACCATGTTGCGGGTATATTCCGTTGCGAGCTTGTTGATGGGACTGACTACCCTGGCGGTGGTTTATTTGTTGTCCAAGATATTGTAAAATGCATATCCTTATAGCACCGAACGCTTTCAAGAATAGCCTTGATGCCTTTCAGGTGGCTTTGGCCATTAAGGAAGGATTAAATCAAAGCCGGCTGAATTGCACCACCGAATGCTTCCCGATAGCGGATGGCGGCGACGGGACGGGTAGCCTTATCACTGAAAGGTGCAAGGGCGAAACGATAAAACAAGTTGTAAACGACCCGCTTGGCCGGAAAGTAGATTCCGGTTTTGGACTGATTGATAACGGAAAGACCGCGGTGATAGAGATGGCCGACGCTTCGGGGTTAAGGTTATTGAAGAAGGAAGAACTTAACCCGATGGTGGCATCATCATACGGTACCGGAAAGCTGATCAAGGCGGCCATGGATAAAGGTGTGAAAAGAATAATTATCGCTATGGGCGGCTCGGCTACCGTGGATGGCGGCTGCGGAATATTGGGTGCGCTGGGCATCCGGTTTTTGGATGCAGTAGGAAATGAATTAAAAGCTATTCCAAAGGAGTTGTCGAAGATGGCTCAAATCGATGTTTCAAATCTTGATAAACGGGTGTTTAATTGCGAGGTAGTGATTTTATGCGACGTGGATAATAAACTGTTGGGGCCACAGGGAGCGGCTGCGGTATTTGGTCCACAGAAAGGGGCATCGGCAAGGGACGTAAAATTACTGGATACCTTCCTGGCGAATTTTGCCGCAATTTCGAAAACACAAACCGGGATCGACATGACTGCTATAAAACATGGCGGCGCGGCGGGCGGTGCAACAGCCGGCTTGCATACCTGGCTCAACGCAAAGCTGGTGAACGGCATTGAGTATTTTTTAGAGCTGACAGGATTTGATGAAGCTTTAAAGCATAGCGACCTGTTAATTACCGGTGAAGGTAGTATCGACCGGCAGACGCTGCAGGGCAAAGGGCCTTATGGTGTGGCGGTAAAGGCGAAAGCCATAAATATACCCGTGATAGGGCTGGCTGGTAAAATACCAGATGCAGAGGATGCTGAATTGAGGAGATATTTTGACGAGTTGATATGCATCAATGAAGATGGCGCCGACATCGCGGCAGCAATGAAAAATACGCAGGCAAACCTTATAAAGACTGCAAGATCGGTCGGAGTCTCGATTGCTGCAAAAGTCAAATAAATCTTAAGTCCATGCTTCAAATCATCTAATCTTGATCAGTTTTTCCTATTCCATGGAAAGCCGCCTGAACAATTCTTATTGCCGGAAGCCGGCCGGGTCGGTGCTCTTTTTTCTGCTCCTATAGTGGATTTAAATTGCAGCAATTAGATGGCTAAACATCTATCAATCTACTGAAATTGAGCACGTTAATACACCCAATACTGTCCCGTAATATTACGCAGCAATACGCGTAAAAGCCACTCCCATAAAGCTGATTTATATCCGAAATTTTACATCATGATAAACCTGTCACTTTTAGTACTAAAGGAAAAAGCAGAAAATCCTTTAAAAAGAGTAAGCGACCAGGTTGCCGAAAAGGGTTAACAGAGTAGGCGAAAAATTAAATCAATTTGTTATGGCCAAGAGAGAAGACAAGAGCCCCGTAATTATCAGAGTACCCAGGGGTTCGGAAAAAACAGCTGAAAATTTAAGACTTTACCTTGTTGACACCGAGGGAGCAGTGATTGAATCCGTATCGCTGAAAGGCGGCGAGGTTAAGCTGAAAACAAGTTCGCAGAATATTAAGGCAAACGCCAAAGTGTACATAGCGCCCGAACTGCCGGCGGACGTGAAAGATATAACGATCACCGAAAAGAAGCTGATCAATATGGGCGCCTGGCAACCATCGTTCAGGCTGCCGCCCAATAATATTTCCCAGATACCCTTCTTCCCCCCTTTTCCGTTCCCACTGCCGTTTGGCTGGTGCAACATTACGGGCATCGTTACCAAAACGTTCAATGTGAACGGAGTACCCGAGGTATTGCCGATCTGCGACGCCAAGGTCCACATTTGCGATGTGGAACGTATCTGGTTTATTATTAACCGCATACCGGATGCCGTTTTGAACGATTTGCGGCACAGGCTGCAAGCGGTCATCAAACTGCCAATCCCTATTCCCGACCCGGGCCCCGAACGCACCATTAACCTGGGCAGGCTTGCAACTGCTGCTGCACCCCTGGCACAGGCGCGGGCACTGGCAGCTGAACTGCCGACCCGGCCGGAGCTCCCGTCTCATGTACAGAATTCGGTGCTGACAGGTTCCCTTGAGTCGTTCCGCGCTTCTATCGTAAATAATTTCGGCCTCTATCACCCTTATCTGTGCTGGTGGCCGTGGTTTTGGCCATGGTTTTACGAATGCGAAGAAATTGCAACGGTTACTACCGACTGCAATGGCCGCTTTGACTACAACATGCTCTATTTCCTCAACAACCACCCCAATGTATATGTATGGGTTGAAGTTTTGATCAACGGCTGTTGGGTAACGGTTTACCGGCCTTGGATATCGTGCAATACTTACTGGAACTATGCCTGCGGAACAGATATCAATATTTCGGTAACCAACCCGGATATTTTGCCTTGTACCTGCCACGGCGACAGCATTGATGACGATCACGTATGGATAGAAAATGTAAACTACGGAACAAGTATCAGGCATATTCAGCAATCCGCAACGCCAAGTGGCCACCTGGCCAACGCCGTTGGGTTAACCGCTTATGGCGGGTATGGCAATATCAGCCCGTTTGCAAAAAGCTTCCCATTTGTCGTGCAGTTTGGCGATGGCCTGAATGCTATGGGGGTTACCTACTACCGGTGGAGTTACCAGCAGCGTAAGGATGCCTACCTTACTAATGTACCGGATACGAGGCACATTATAGGCGGCGATCTGGCCAAAAGCTACAATCACTGGATACAGGTAACGCCTACCGACTGGGAAAACCTGCCGGGCAGTGTTACGCTGGGGCCATTCCTTGATTCATCCAATAGGGTAATGTACAAGGTGCCACACCTGGATGCGGCCGTAGATTCGGGCGTGGCTGGCGCGTTCTGGAATGCAGACACAGCATCAGTGAATATTAATACGAACGCCTGGAACCCCGGCCTGTATGAATTTACCCTGGAGCTACTGGATAACAACGGCAACGTGGTGCCGCTTAATGCCAATCCATTTAAAGTTGACCGCTTGGGAACCGACCCAGCCCCGGTTCCGCCGGGCCTGACTACGATAGATGCGGATGGCCTTGCCGAAAATTACGTGATCAAAAATATCGCCGGCAAAACTATTGGGTTCAAGTTCCTGATGCGGGTTGACAATGACTATTGCTACGGTGGAATTGCTGACGCCCTGGTTGACGGGAATAGCACAGATACGGAATGCGGTACAGGTTATTATGATGATAAGAACAACGATAACGTCGACCTGTTCTTCGAGGCAGGGCACCCGCATAATTTCGCCGTTTACAGCTTCAGCGTTTACAAGGGCAACAGTGGTGCGCTTGCGTTTGCAGGCTCATCCGGTGCATCGGCAAACGCGAATAATGTTATACCGCCTGCGATGGTGACAACAGGTGATAATGTCTACGATATCAGCCTGGTGGATATACCCGTGCCGGCACCACCGCTTCCACCTAACCCGGTGCATCCGGTGTCGCACATGGACCAGTATCATAAATCCATCCCGGTGAGGGATATGCTGGGCACCTGTACTATGGCCGCGTTCTCGGAAAACTTATATGTTACAGGCACGCAAACCAATGGCAATACCACCCTGCTTGGCTTTGATGCCAATTATGTAGCGGCAATAGCTATTGCTCCTAATTCTTGAAATTTAAATTTCAACCTCCGTTCCTGTGTGACCATAGGGGCGGAGATTTTTTATATGCGGAATTTTTTAACCGGCTGATATTAATAACCCCGTGATAATTTATACCCCAACCGGTTCGGCAATGTCGCTTAAAAGCTCCACTGCATCATCAATGGAGTTAACATTTTCGATACTGATGCGCAAGGTGCTTTTAACCTCTTTCAAATTGGTTCGGCGTGGGTTAGATTGAACAAATGACAGCACCTGCCTGAACATGGCTGTTTCGAAATAAGGCGACTGCTGGCTGGCGATAAAATATCCACGCAGTACGTTCTTTTTCAGGGATATCTTTTCAAACCCGATAGCCCTGCCCAGCCATTGCAGGCGCATGGTGTTCAGCATGTCCCGTACTTGTGGAGGTATCGGCCCGAAGCGGTCGTGAAGCTGCTGCTCGAAAGCTTGCAGCTCGGTTTCGTTCTCCAGTTTGGAGAGCTCGGTATACAAATTATAGCGTTCGCCGATATTGGTTACATACTCATCAGGGATAAGCAGTTCCATATCGGTATCTATCTGGGTGAAGGAAATATAAGGGCGTGGTTTGTCGTCCTTGAACAAGCCTTTGAATTCATCGTCCTTCAGCTCCTGTATGGCTTCGTCCAGTATCTTGTGGTACATTTCAAAACCGATCTCGGCTATAAAGCCGCTTTGTTCGGCGCCCAGCAAATTACCGCTGCCGCGAATATCCAAATCGCGCATGGCAACGTTGAAACCGCTACCCAGGTCGGAGAATTCCTCGATGGCACTCAGGCGCTTGCGGGCCTCTGAAGTGAGGGTTGATAATGGCGGACTAAGCAGGTAACAGTAAGCCTTTTTATTGCTGCGTCCCACGCGGCCGCGCATCTGGTGCAGGTCGCTAAGGCCGAACATGTGGGCATGATTGATAATGATGGTATTGGCGTTGGGTATATCCAAACCGGCTTCGATAATGGTAGTGGCTACCAGCACGTCGTATTCGTTATTCACGAATTTGAGCATCACATCCTCCAAATCGTCACCCTCCAGTTGCCCGTGGGCAATACCGACACGCGCTTTCGGTACCAGTTTATGAATAAGCGCACCAAGCTGCATCAGGTCGGCAACGCGGTTATGGATAAAGAACACCTGGCCATTGCGGTCGATCTCGTGCTCGATGGACTCTTTGATCAGCGTGTCGTTAAACACATGCAACTCTGTAACTACCGGCTGGCGGTTAGGCGGCGGGGTTGATATGATGGAAAGGTCGCGGGCGCCCATCAGCGAAAAGTGCAATGTACGCGGGATAGGCGTAGCTGTGAGCGTCAGTGTATCCACATTGGCGCGCATGGCTTTGAGCTTCTCCTTGGTAGTTACACCAAATTTCTGCTCCTCGTCAATGATCATCAGGCCGAGATCTTTAAACTTGACATCTTTGCTTACCAGGCGGTGTGTGCCGATGATGATATCAACTTTGCCGTCCTTCAATTTTTCCAGCGTATCCTTGATCTGCTTGCTCGATTTAAACCGGTTCACATAATCAATATTGCAGGGGAATCCTTTGAGGCGATCAGAAAATGTTTTATAATGCTGCGCCGCCAAAATGGTTGTCGGCACTAAAATAGCTACCTGCTTGCTATCGGCTACCGCTTTAAAGGCAGCCCGTACAGCAACTTCGGTTTTACCAAAGCCCACGTCACCGCAAATGAGGCGGTCCATTGGGTGCGGCGATTCCATATCACGTTTAAAGTCAGCAGTAGCTTTTTCCTGGTCGGGGGTGTCCTCGTAAATAAAGGAAGCTTCCAGTTCGGTTTGTAAATAACTATCCGGACTGAAAGCATTACCCTCCTTAGCCTTTCGCAGCGCGTAAAGCTTGATCAGGTCGCGGGCTATGTCCTTAACTTTTTTTTTTGTGGTTTTCTTGAGGCGTTCCCAGGTATCAGTTCCGAGTTTGTTCATTCTGGGAACAGTGCCCTCTTTACCGCTGTACTTGGATATGCGGTTAAGCGAGTTAATGTTCACATACAGCAGGTCGTTGTCCGCATAGATCAGGCGAATCATCTCCTGCATTTTGCCGTTCACTTCCACTTTTTCCAGCCCGGCATATTTGCCAATGCCATGGTCTATGTGAGTGACATAATCGCCGGGTTTAAGTTCCCGTAGCTCTTTCAGGGTAATAGCCTGCGAACGCTGGTAGCCTTTGCGAAGTTTGTATTTGTAGTAGCGATCAAATATCTGGTGATCTGTGTAGCAGGCGATCTTTTGCTCACGGTCGACAAAGCCTTCGCGCAGCGCTATGCTGATCGGCGTAAACTTTACGGTTTTGTCCAGGTCGTCCAGTATAGCGTAAAGGCGTTCCACCTGGCGTGCAGAATCGGTAACAATAAAGTTTTCGATCTTATCGGCTTCGTTGTTTTTGAAATTATGGATCAGCAGCGTAAAGTCCTTATTGAACGATGGCTGCGGCCGCATATCAAAATCGACGCTTTTGCTGTTCTGGTAAAAAAACTGCTTACCGAATTCGACCACCGGGAAATCGTGCAGCTGGTCGGCGATCAGCTTCTCCTCGGTAAAGCCGAATTTAGGGTCTATCCAATCGGGGTTTTTTTGCTTTTCATCGGCCGATAAGGCTTTCCATAACTCAACAGCCTTTTTGTAACCGCTTTTGATGATATCCAGCGTAAACTGGACATCCTTAATCCAAAGCTGGGTACCGGGTTCGACATATTCCAATAAAGAGATATTATTCTCCGTCAGGAATTTCGATTGGACGTTAGGGACTATCGTAATGCTTTTTACCTGTTCTACCGAAAGCTGGCTTTCTATCTCGAATGTCCGGATGGATTCAATCAGATCGCCAAAAAACTCTACACGGTAGGGCAGATCATGGGAAAAAGAGAAAATATCGACTATGCCGCCCCGGATAGAAAACTGCCCGGGTTCGTACACAAATTCAACACGTTCAAAGTCATAATCAACCAGGAACTCGTTGATAAAGTCGATACTCAGCTTATTATTGACGGAAATTTCAAGCGTATTTTTTTCAAGCGAAGCGCGATCGATCACCTTTTCGGCCAAAGCCTCCGGATAAGTAACGATCAGTTTACCAAATTCGGAAGAGTGGTTCAGCTCGTTCAAAACCTCGGCGCGGGCCAATACATTGCTGCTGTCGGGCTGGGTAAATTCAAAAGCTTTACGGTAGGATGAAGGGAATATCAGCACTTCTTTGCCTGTCAGGTTTTCCAGATCGGCCTGGAAATAAGAGGCTTCTTCCCTGTCGGGAAGAACGAATATCATGTGCTGGTGCTGCAAAAAATACAAAGCTACCGCCACCGCGGCATCGCCCGACCCGACCAAACCACGTAACTGAACCCTGGGATCTTTACCGGCATTCAGCGCCTGCGCTAAAGCGGTTACCCGTTCATCAGCCTTATAACGCTCTAAGATATCACGGATATTCAAACCGCGGCAAATATAACAAAAAAGGTTCTTTGCCAGTTATCCGGCAACCTTTAGCGACAAAGACAGGTAGTTGTTAAAAACAAAGCGCCCCGAAATTCACTTTTATGTGTATTGTAATTTACTTTAAATAATCACGTATATTTATACAACCGTTTAGTCACCTAAAATCATCGCCGTTTGTTTTACCAGCTGCGGCAGATATCTAAAGCAATTAATTATGAAAAATGCGATCGTACCCGGAGTAATTATTGGACTATTGAGTGGTGTCTGGCTTTTTATTATGCGCGCTATGGGCCTGAGTTTTAGCAACGACACTGTAAATCCTATCGAATTTGTTTCTGTGCTAATACCTATAATCGGGTTATACTATGGCGTAAAAGTATATTGCTATAAAGAATTGGGCGGACAAATGAACTTCCTTGAGGGGCTGGTACACAGTTTTAAAATATTGATCGTGTCAGGTATTTTTGTGGTTTTCATCGGTATCATCTATATCAATTATATTGATTTCGGAGATGTTAACTGGAAGGACTTCTCAGGTCGTATTTTCGCTGCACTGCTTATTGGGGTGTTATCGTCGCTGGCTGTATCGTTGCTGGTGATGACCAAAAGCAAAAAAGTTGATTAAAAAGCTTTTCCACAGGTATTTTGAATTAATATTCTGGATAGCGGCAATAGCGGCGCTCGCATTTGCTGATCCGGCAGGGCCGGCGCATTTCAGCTTGTGCCCCTTTAAAGCGGTGGGCTTTACCTGGTGCCCCGGCTGCGGTTTAGGACATTCTATTTCGTGGCTGTTTCATGGTAACATAGCCAATTCGTGGCACGCGCACTGGCTTGGGATACCAGCGCTCGGTATAATTCTATATCGCATTTATCAGCTGGTCCGGTTAAAGGTTTTCAATAAGAACGCATTGTCAGCCTTTTAGAATTTTTACCGTCATATTCCCGTTGCTCACCGAACCTAAAATAGGTCTTGCCAGTTTTGTATTGGCAGGAATTTAATTCTATCTTAGTTTTACATCAACTTTAAAACTAATCATCATGGATATGTATCAAAATAATCCCTACATGGCTCTCCCCGGCGTTACACCCGAGGAATTGGGATATATACAGCAGGCTTTGTCGCAATTGACCGAAAACCAGCAAAAGTTTTTCTATATGTCTTATACCGGCAAAAGAAAAAACTCCCAGGATATATTGATCTTCACTATCATCGGCTTTTTTGCCATTGCGGGTGTACAGCGTTTTGTGCTGGGCCAGGTGGTAATGGGCATCCTTTATTTAATGACAGGCGGCTTTTGCCTGATCGGAACGATAGTAGACCTGGTAAATAATAAATCGCTTACGCTGGAATACAACCAGAAAATGGTTTACGAAAGCTTCCAGATGGCCAAAATGACAAATTAAAGATTAACCCAAACCGGGGTTATCAAATGTCTGGTATTAATAGGCAAGTCCTGTTAGTGCCAGGTATTATTATTTCTAATGGCGGCAGCATCAGATAGTCGGTTAGGACGGCACTATAAAGTCGATTAGTGCTATATTTGTGTAATTGTAAAGCAATGCAGCTTCCTCCGTCGCAAGCGTGGTCTTTTTGTATCAAACATTACCTGTTTTTAAAAAGTAATTACAGCCGGGCCCTGCGGATATTTTCTGACGGTAACACCGGGATGGTCTTTACGCTTCGCGGACAGCTTAGAATTCAAAAGAAAGACAGCACCAGCGGCGGGATTTTACCTGACGCCTTTGTTTATGGTCAATTAGGTCGTTACCAGGATATTACCTGCGACGCGGGCACTGAAATGCTGATCATTGTTTTTCAGCCATACGGGTTTTTCAGCCTGTCGGGCATACCTGCCGACGAAACCAAGGCTCAGATCATTGATGCCTGGTTAATATTCGGTCTTCGCATTTCTTCGTTAACAGACGCTTTGCGATCGGCAACATCCTACACCGGGTCAATATCGGCTATCGAAAACTGTTTTTCTGCTTTGCTTAAAAACAATCAAAAAACAACAAATCAGCTTGGAGCGGTTATCAAAACCATTATCCAGGCCAGGGGTCAGTTGACCGTAAGTGAACTGAAAGGCATGACGGGCCAATCCGAGCGGCAACTGGAGCGCAGTTTTCATAAGGTGATCGGAACCTCGCCCCTCAAATACCTGCAAATCGTCCGCCTGCATCATTTTCTGTCGTTTATCCGTTCTGCAAATAAAGAAGAATCGCTTACTATGGCCAGCCTCGAGTCAGGCTATTATGATCAGCCCCACCTCATCCATAATTTTAAGCAGTTCACCGGCTTAACGCCCACGCAATACCTTTCTGCAGCCGATGCCCTGGCGGTAAACCTGGTAATCGTTAAATAAGTTCCGATCCCTATCTTTATACAGTTTTGTCGGAAATGTACAATCCGGGCATTTCCCTCGCTGCTACTTTTGAAAGAAAAACGAAAATGAAAAATCTAAAAATAGCGACTGCCCAGTTCGAAAATAAAGGTGGCGACAAAGCCTACAACCTTTCTGTGATTGAAAAACTGGCATCCAAAGCTGCCGCACAGGGGGCGGATGTAATAGCTTTTCACGAATGTTCCATTACCGGCTATACCTATGCGATGCCGCTTTCGGAACAGCAAATGCTGGATGAGGCGGAGTATGTACCAAACGGACCGAGCGTACAAAGACTCATTGAAATTGCGCGGAAGTATGATATTATCATCTTAGCCGGACTATTTGAAATAGATACGGACGGAAAGATATACAAGCCACAGGTTTGCGTAGATAAGAATGGCCTGGTAGCAAAACACCGCAAACTCCATCCGTTTATAAATGATCATATCAACCCAGGTAGTGAATATACCATCTTCGAGCTGCGTGGCTGGAAGTGCAGTATCCTGACGTGCTATGATAATAACGTCATCGAAAATGTAAGGGCAGTAAAATTGCTTGGAGCCGATATCGTTTTCATGCCCCATGTAACCATGTGTACACCCTCGACACGGCCGGGAGCCGGATTTGTTGACCCCAAGTTGTGGGAAAACCGCGAAGCTGACCCAACGAGTTTACGCCAGGAATTTGACGGATTAAAGGCCCGGGCCTGGTTGATGAAATGGCTGCCGGCCCGTGCTTATGATAATGCCATATACGCCGTGTTCTCGAACCCTATCGGGATGGATGCCGATCAATTGAAGGCCGGATGTTCAATGATCATTGATCCGTTTGGCGATATTATAGCCGAATGCCGCAGTTTTGACGATGAGATCGTGATCGCTACAGTCACCCCCGAAAAACTGACCCAGGCCGGCGGCTACCGGTACATTAAAGCGAGAAAGCCGGAACTATATGGGGAAATTATCGCTAAGTCACATAAGTCGGAACAAAAAGTAGTGTGGCTGAAAGAGAAGAAGTAATATTTTGTAAATGTTTGCATAGATTCGTTCTCATGAGAAACGTATTCACTTTTTTGCTGATCATCCTGTTTTTTAATATCGCCGATGCACAAAAGGATGGCTATGTGGCCCCGACCGACACTGCTGTTCAGCACAAGCTGGCGCAATGGCAGGACCTGAAATTCGGCCTGTTTATGCATTGGGGCCCCTATAGTGAATGGGGTGTGGTTGAAAGCTGGAGCATTTGCCCTGAAGACGAAGGATGGACGCAGCGCCGGGGACCGTACAGCGCTGATTACAATACTTATGTAAAGGCATATGAGAACCTGCAAACTACCTTCAACCCAACTCATTTCGACCCTGATAAATGGGTAAAGGCGGCTAAGGATGCCGGTATGAAATATGTTGTGTTTACCACTAAGCATCATGACGGTTTTTGCATGTTCGATACCAAAGAGACGGATTATAAAGTAACCTCGGCAAAAACACCGTTCTCGGCCAACCCGAAAAGCAACGTTGCGCTGGAGATATTTAATGCTTTCCGTAAAGAGAATTTTATGACCGGGGCCTATTTTTCCAAGCCCGACTGGCATAGCCCTTACTACTGGTGGCCGTATTTTCCGCCGAAGGACAGGAACGTGAATTATGATCCGGCTAAATACCCTGCAAGGTGGCAGCAGTTTAAAGATTACACCTACAACCAAATACAGGAATTGATGACCGGCTACGGCAAAATGGACATCCTGTGGCTGGACGGCGGTTGGGTTAGGCCGCTGAAAACAGTGGACAAAAGTGTAGAATGGCAACAAGGCATTAAATACGACCAGGATATTGATATGCCAAAGATAGCGGCTATGGCAAGAGCAAAACAACCCGGCCTGATCGTTGTCGACCGCACTGTAGCAGGTCCTTATGAAAATTATACAACACCTGAGCAGCAGGTGCCTGCAGAACCGCTAAGTCATCCCTGGGAAACTTGTATGACGATGGGTAACTCATGGAGCTATGTGCCTGGTGACCATTATAAATCGTCGCAGCAGATAGTTCAATTGCTCATCAAGATCGTATCGCGTGGCGGAAACTTGCTGATGAATATTGGTCCCGGCCCGGATGGTGATTGGGACCCCGAGGCATACAAGCGCCTGGCCGATATTGGCAAATGGATAAAGATCAACGGCGAAGGAATCTATTCGTCTAAGGCCGTTGCACCATATTCCGCAGGTGATATATTCTTTACGCAAACCAATGGCGGAAGTAACGAATATGCCTTTTTACTTGCAAAAAATAATGATGTAGCGTTAGAGCCTGTTGTTAAAATTGCTACCGGGAATGATAAAAAAGTGAAGAGTGTGAGCCTGCTTGGTGTCAAACATAAGCTGAAGTGGAAACAGGAAGGCGGCGATATTTCGGTGACGATACCGCAATCGCTTCAAAGCAACAGCGGGCTGCAATATGCGGCGGCATTTAAAATAAGCTATTGAAAAGCGAATGCTGATATTAGTAATTTAGCATTATGAAACTATCGCTGCTGACGGCCTACCTTGAAAGCCTGGCCCCGTTGAATTACCAGGAGGATTACGATAACTCGGGCCTCATTGTTGGTCACCCGGATAAAGAAGTGCACCAGGCGTTGTTATCGCTGGATTGTACCGAGGCCGTTGTTGACGAAGCTATTGAAAAACAATGCGAGGTTATCATTTCGCACCATCCTATTGTTTTCCGGGGATTGAAGCGGTTCAACGGTAAAACTTATGTAGAACGGGTGGTTGAAAAGGCGATCAAAAACAACATTGCTATTTACGCTATTCACACCAACCTGGATAATGTGACAGACGGGGTGAATGCCAGGATATGCGAGATGCTGGAGCTTAAAAACTGCCGCATCCTGTCGCCCAAAAGCGGTTTGCTGAAAAAGCTGGTGACTTACGTACCTGAGGCAAAAGCCGAACAGGTTAGGAATGCGCTCTTCCATGCAGGGGCGGGTAATATTGGCGATTACAGCGAATGCAGCTTTAATGCTGAAGGTACGGGAACGTTTAAAGGCGGCGAGGATACCAACCCTTATGTTGGTGAACCCGGTAAAAGGCACTATGAAAATGAAATAAGAATAGAAACCGTTTATCCCGCTGCTATGGAAAGCAAGCTGCTAATGGCGCTGTTCCTGGCGCACCCTTACGAAGAGGTAGCTTACGATCTCTATAATTTAACCAACCAGCATCAGCAGGTCGGTTCGGGCATGATAGGCGAGCTGGAGGAAGAAATGAGCGGCGAGGAGTTCCTGTTCGTTATCAAGCAAAGTATGGATGCAAAGGTCATCAGGCATACGGCGTTAACCGGCAAACCTGTGAAGCGCGTTGCGGTGTGTGGTGGCGCCGGAAGCTTCCTGCTAAAGCATGCCATATCGGCAGGGGCCGACTTTTTTGTGACCGCTGATTATAAGTATCACGAGTTTTTTGACGCCGAGGGAAAGCTGGTTATAGCCGATATCGGACATTTTGAGAGTGAGCAATTTACGGTTCAATTATTGTATGATATTATTCAGAAAAAATTTGCTAACTTTGCCGTCCGTTTAACAGAGATTAATACAAACCCCGTCAAATATTTTATTTAATGGAACAAACCGTAGAACAGAAGCTTAAAGCTTTATACGAACTACAAACCATCCACACCAAGATTGACAAGATACGCCAGGTAAGAGGTGAACTGCCTATGGAAGTTGCTGACCTGGAAGATGATGTAGAAGGATTGGAAACACGCATTCAGAAAATAAAAAATGAGCTGGATGATTTAGAAGATGATATAGTAACCCGCAAAAACCTGATAAGGGATGCGCAGGCAAACATCAAAAAGTACGAAACACAGCTTAACGAAGTAAAGAATAACCGCGAGTATGACGCTATCTCGAAAGAGATTGAGATACAAGGCCTTGATATACAGGTAAGCGAAAAGAAGATCAAAGAATTTGGTTACGAAATAACTACCAAAACCCAGGTTTACGAAAAAGCGCTTGCTGATTTGGATGGCCGCCGTGCCGACCTTGATGCTAAAAAGGCTGAACTGGGCACCATCACTTCAGAAACTGAAAAGGAAGAGAACGAACTTACTACCGAAGCTGAGAAAGCTGAAGCAGGTATTGAAGAGCGTTTGCTTATTGCTTACAATCGCCTTCGCGGTAACGCTAAAAACGGTTTGGCTGTGGTAACTATCCAGCGCGACTCATGCTCGGGTTGTTTTAACCAGATACCTCCACAGCGCCAGTCGGATATCCGTCAGCGCAAAAAGATCATCGTTTGCGAACATTGCGGCCGTATTTTGGTTGACGAGCAAATGGCTTTAGAAGTAGAGACCGCTTAAGCCCCCAACCCCTGAAGGGGAGATAAAAATTTTAGAAGCGCCTTCGGAAGAGGGCGCTTTTTTATTATCTGAACATTTTTTTGTGGCTTGAAATACTGCGTTAAGCCATCACTTCGAATGCTCAATAAATATGATCTTCCGTGTACTCTCATTAAAGATCACTTCTGTGCTGTCTTTAGCGTTTTTTACAGTTTTACCAACGATATTGTCATTTCTGTCAATGATGTTATTGTTGTCCATTTCAATAGTATAAAAATCACCATCCCTGATCTCATGAAAACCATTCCCCGGTTTTTCAAAATATGTTTTGACTGACTGCTGCGAATCATGATCGTAGCTCAATACATAAACGTCTCGCGAGCCGTGCACTGAATAACTAACGCCATTTATGGCAACTTTTATACCCGGGCAATAGATATGCAATTTTTTCTTTGCTGAATCAAAAAGCTGGCAGCCTGACGTAAGAAAGAACAGCGTTAGAAGAGTAATGGCCGATATAAAAGGTTTCCTGATAATATACATAGCATTGGTTTAAGTATTTCGAATATACAAGTTTTCCAGATAACAAGCCTATGCCATCGCCAATCGCTACCATTACAATGATCCTCCAATCCTGTTTTAAAACATGGTGGTCTGCTTGCCTTTTTTCGGCACAAACAACGAGTAATCAAACGGCGGCATTTCCCTGCCGGCCATAAAGCGGTTTATGGCCATGCGGAACATTTGGTGGATGGAATCGGCTACTTTGCCATCCCCACCCATCCTGCGCCCAAACTCGCTATCGTTCAGCTTACCGTCATGACAGGCCCTGATCATATTTAAAACCTTTTCAGCACGGTCAGGAAAGGCTTTGTGTATCCAATCCGTAAATATCTCGGCTATGCTGCCATTGAGCCTTACAATAGTGAAGCCGGCAGCCAGTGCGCCCCGGTCAGCAGCAGCCTTAATGATGGCCGGCACTTCATTGCTGTTCAGTCCGGGTATAATAGGCGCGGCCATCACACGTACAGGTACGCCTATCTCCGTGAGTTTTTGGATAACCGCTAAGCGGCCGGCAGCTGTAACGGTACGTGGTTCGAGTTTCTGGCGTAATTGTTCGTTGAGCGATGTTATAGATATGTTGGCATGCACCAGGTTCAACTTGCTAAGCTCACTTAAAATATCCAGGTCGCGCAGAATGACATTGTTTTTGGTGATGATGCTTACCGGGTTACGGTACTGAAGGAAAACCTGCAGCAGCGACCTTGTTATTTTCAGCTTACGCTCCATCGGCTGATAACAGTCTGTGTTACCGGATAAAAGGATGGCAACGGGTTCGTAATTCTTTTTGTTAAAGTACTGTTCCAGGAGCTCGGGCGCATTGCGTTTTACGATTATCTTCCGCTCAAAATCGAGCCCTGCGCTAAAACCATAATATTCGTGCGTATTGCGGGCATAACAATAGATGCAGCCATGCTCGCAACCCTGGTAAGGGTTGATGGAATACATGTGGCTCAGATCGGGACTGTTGGATTCGCTGACTATCTTTTTCGGCGTTTCCTCAAATATTTGTGTTGCCGTATTTTCAAGCATAGACTCGTCAAGACCCTCGATGTGTTCGAGTACATATTTGTTCTTCAGGAACTTATTATGAATATTAACCTGCGCCCCTCTACCCTTAAAAAATTCGGGATTTTCCTCGTGTGACATAATACAAATTTGCTAATATTTTTAGCAAAATCATCATACGTCTATCAATTTATTTTTTATGGCGTAGAGTACAAGGCCGATACGGCTTTTGATCTGGAGTTTCTCAAAAAGCTGGTCGCGGTACCCGTCAACAGTGCGCGAACTGATGCACATATGTTCAGCGATCTCTTTGTAGGTAAGCTCGGTGGCTGATAGCTTCAGAAACTCAATTTCGCGGCTATTTAGTTTGGCCAGCGTAAAATCTATATTGATATTGTGTACCAGGTGGCGGGTTACGAAATCGGGATAGTAGATCTCGTCATTGGCTACCTTCATCAATGCATCTTCGAAGTCGACTGGCTCGGAGTCCTTAAGTAAATAGCCTTTTACCCCCATTCTTACCATTGTCAAAACTTTTTCCGCGTCTTCAAACATCGAAAGCACAATGATCTTGATATCCGGATGGTTAGTACGCAGCCATCTTGCCGTCGATATGCCATCCATTTTGGGCATACTGATGTCCAGCAAAATAATGTCGGGCTTCAATTTGGACTGTATCTTTTTGATCATTTCCTCTCCGTCACCAGCTTCGAAAAGAACGCTGTAACGATGAAAATTATTGATCAAATAAGCTATGCCGCTCCTGAAAAGCCGGTGATCGTCAACTAACGCTATTTGGATGGGGGCCTCCATCGATATATAATTGCTTAAAAGGGTTTAGGGAAACCTTGATACGACAACCCTCGCCCGGAGCGCTGTCAATTGTTGCATTTCCTCCGATCAGTGCAGCACGGTTCCCCATATTTCTTAATCCTGAACCACTTTTATTATTAAGCAATTCACGTGAAAATCCTGCACCATCGTCTTCGATGCTCAAGGTAAACAAATCATGCTGATATTGCAAGTCGATTTTAAAATGTTTAGCCTTAGCATGTTTTAGAGCGTTATTTAAAGCTTCCTGCAGTATCCTGAATAACACCAGTTCACGCTGTTCACCAAGCGAGTACGGTTGCCCTTCAGTTAAAAATGTAGTCTTTACCAATTCGCTTTTATTTAATTTTTCAACCTCCCTTTCAATAGTTTTTTTTAAGCCGAGGGAAGTTATATGTTCAAAACTCATGCTTTTTGAAAGGTCGCGGAGATCGGTTATCACCTGTGCTATCAGTTCACGACTTTCATTCATTTTCGCTTTTTTTGTATCGTCCAGGGTGTTCCCCAACGTGCCCATAGAAAGCTTTACAAATGATAGTACCTGCGTTATGTTATCGTGTATTTCCTTACTAACATGTTCAAACGTTTGCTCCTGTATCTCTATTTGGGTTTTTAGGACCTCCTGGCGGTAAACTGCCTCGCGTTCTTCCTGTTCTTTTTTATTTTTAAGTTGCCTATTCCGATATAAAACGACGAAGTAAATGATGAAACCGATAACCACAGCAAATAACAGTGCAGCTATTAAGACGATCATCTGTATATCCTCGTTACCCATTGTATGTGTTGGCCTTTTTATTATCTATTAATAACGAAAACCCTATTAAAATACCAAATGTGTATACGCTTCCGGCCCAAAAATAATAGAGGCTACCTTTTCCCCAGTGATGTTCCGCATAGTAACCTATTAATCCCAAATTCAGAAACATCGTTGTTGAAAAGATTAAAATGCCTGTATTAAACCAAAATATGCTTTGCCGTATTATGCTCATATTTGATGGGTTCCTAAGCATTTGCTTAAATAACAGCAATGAGAATATGATATAAAAGATATTGCTTATAAGAAGAACATTGGTAGGGAATATTTTTTTAAAGGATTGAATAAAAAGAGCGTTTATTATGAAAAACACACAAACTATACCGATAGAAATAAGTATCATTTTTCTGATCTGTTTATTTTCAAAAAGATAAAAAAAGGTGAATGAATAAAAGAAGTAATTAGTTAAACTTTCAATATGTGAAAGAAAACTATTGTTTTTATTATTAAAAGCGAAAAATTCACCTATGACCTCTAGTACGAAGGTAAAAATGATACAGATAGTCAACAACTTGAACGGTACGGTCAGTTTTCTATAACGAACTAAACCTACCATTAAAACACCCGCAAGAATTAAAATATATATTGTTGCTAAATTAAACATGCTAATATTTTAAACCAGACGATGGCTTATAGTTTTATTATTTATGATGAACGCTTCTTTCCCTATTATCATTTAGTAAAGAAATGCATATCAAAATGTTAAACAAATAAAAGTTCCCATTCCAAAAATAATAAATAACATCATACCCCCATTTGTGCTGGGCGTAGTAGTTTGTTAATTCCATATTTAAGAACATAGTGGTCGAGAAAAATATCATAGCAGTGTTAAACCAGAAAATGCTCTGCTTAATAATATTTACATCTAAAGGATATTGAAGCATTTGCTTAAATAAAACCAACGAAAATATAACATATAAAATGTTGTTTATCAAATACATATGAGTTGGGAATACAACTTGCGACGGCTGCTGAAATAATAAGGCATTTAGTACGGAAAGTATCAAAACTAAGGCAATAGATATTATAGTTAGTTTTTTTAATATTCTGCTTTTAAGCAAGTAGAAGTAAATTGAAGCATAAAAAACATATCCTATCGCGCATTCGATATGCATCACCAGCGCATTACTGTGATACTTGGCAATAAAAATTTCGGATAAAACCTCCATGAGAAGATTCGCAATCACCGATAAGGCTAGTATTTTAAACGGAATGGTTAGCCTTTTGAAGCGAACCATTCCGATAATGGAAATAATAAATAGTAAGCAGAAATATACTATTGTAAGTAATCCCATTTAATGCGCAGGTTTAATTACACCAAGGCGGGCACGGCAAGCTGTCTGAATGAGTTTCACCGGTACTTACATAAGGCTTTGCTGCACCTTCCTGAGTGTTTGGTTCTGATCCGCTGACAAGCAAAGTATTGACATGATCGTCCTTGCCTGAGTAGTCCGGATGCTTTGCTAAATGTACGTGAATTCCGGCAACTTTTTCATTTTTTAAAATGCTTTCTAAAGTTTCCCGGCTAATAAAGAATCCATTAAGGTTACTTCCATCGGGTGTTTTTAAAGCATGTTCGCCGGCAGCTTTATTGCGGTCGCGAAATTCTTTCTTAAGGCGTGATGCCAATGCTGGGTCGATTGTTGAGGCCATGATTTTAGTTAGGGTTTTTAATTAATAATTTAACCACTATACGTGTATATTGAAAAAAAGATACCCCGTGTTTTCACGGTATTTTTAGAAAAGATACTTTAACAACTAAATTGTTGCAAAAAAATATAGAATTAAAACGACCAGGCCGATTTACTAAAGATTAAAAGAGCGATTTAACCTTCAAGTAAAAATACGAAAAGTTCCTTAGGGCCGTGGGCGCCCATTACCAGTGTTTTTTCTATATCTGCAGTACGGCTGGGGCCGGTTACGTTGGTTATCATAGATGGCAATTGATTGCCATATTTATTTTTTATCAGTTTAAAACCGTCCTTAAGGTCAGTTAAAATTTGGGAGGTGTACGCCAACACAATATGTACCGGAGGGTATATGCTTAGCCTGCGGCCTGCCATGCCGGCGTTGGATAATAAAATACTTCCGTTGCGGGCTATTAATGCCTCGCAAAGTGTAAATCCTACCTCTGCTTGTTCGAAATCTTTGTCAGTTTCAAAAAAAGGATAGTCGTATTTGAGCAGTATTTCCTGTAAAGCAGGTTCCCAGCAATAAATTTTGCGCCATTTTCGATGATCTGCAAGATTCAGCAGGTTATCTATCAGTTGTATCTCGTCTTCACAAAAAACAAACTGTCCTGCTGCGGCCGTAAATTCCTCCGCAAACATTATTTCAGGCGGGTCTTCGGACTGCGGGTAGTGGGGAAGGTCTTCCAGGTTAGGGTATGGGTTATCCCTTTTCTCGAGCAAAGCTTTACGTATCTTTTTAAGCAGCTTTTCCTTTGATGTGGTAATATCCCTCATTGTTTATAACATAAAGCTAAAAGCATAAAGCTGAGAGCCTTGCTTTGGACTTTCAGCTTTATGCTTTCGGCTGTTTTTATTCGCTTTTTGCTTCTTTTTCTTCAGGGTTCCTGTTGAAAGTACCCGAATGATCGGCAACGCCTTCATGTATCAGGTTACCGGCCGCGGCTTCCTGGTTGCCGCCTTCAGGCCCGTTTACAAACTCGTCGTAAGTGGTACGGTGGTCAAAAGGTCGTTTGCCCAAAATTTCTTCCAGGTCCGATTGGAATAATATCTCCTTTTCAAGCAATTTATTGGCAAGCTTTTCAAGGCCATCGTGCTTGTCGGTCAACAGCTTTTTGGTACGTTCGTACATCAACGTGATTTGGTTACGTACTTCAGCATCTATTAGTTCCGATGTTTTTTCGGAGTAGGGTTTATTAAACTGGTATTCGCCCTGCGTATCGTTAAAGGATACGTTGCCCACCTTGTCGTTCATGCCATAAATAGTAACCATGGCATAAGCTAATTTGGTGATTCTCTCCAGGTCATTTTGGGCTCCGGTTGATATCTTACCGAAAGTAAGATCTTCGGCAACCCTTCCGCCTAAGGTCATACACATGCCGTCTTCCAGTTGCTCGGTCGTATACAGAAATTGCTCTTTTGGTAAATACTGTGCGTAACCCAATGCGGCAACTCCGCGCGGCACAATAGATACTTTAACCAACGGATCTGCATGTTCAAGGAACCAGCCTGCAATGGCGTGGCCTGCTTCGTGATAAGCGACAATGCGTTTTTCTTCAGGCGATATGATCTTATTTTTCTTTTCCAGGCCACCGATCACGCGGTCTATAGCATCCTGAAAATCCTGCATGTCGACAGCTTCTTTATTTTTACGGGCGGCAATAAGCGCGGCCTCGTTACATACGTTGGCTATTTCGGCGCCTGCAAACCCAGGGGTTTGCGCAGATAATTTTTTGGCATCAACACCTTCGGCCAATTTTACCGGTTTAAGGTGCACTTTAAATATCTGTTCGCGGCCAAGCAGGTCGGGTTTATCAATAGATACCTGCCTGTCAAAACGGCCAGGTCGTAATAAAGCCGAATCAAGTACATCCGGGCGGTTAGTAGCCGCAAGGATGATAATACCTGAGTCAGTACCGAAACCATCCATTTCCACCAGCAGCTGGTTCAGGGTGTTTTCGCGCTCATCATTACCGCCTACGATGTTGTTCTTTCCACGCGCACGGCCAATAGCATCTATCTCATCAATAAATATGATACAAGGCGCTTTGTCTTTTGCCTGGCGGAACAGATCGCGAACGCGCGAAGCGCCCACACCCACAAACATTTCGACAAAGTCGGAACCCGAAAGCGAGAAGAAAGGGACCTGCGCTTCACCTGCCACCGCTTTGGCAAGCAGTGTTTTACCGGTACCCGGCGAACCGATCAGCAAGGCGCCTTTTGGAATTTTGCCACCCAGGTTAGTATACTTTTTAGGGTTTTTCAGGAAGTCGACAATTTCCATCACCTCCTGCTTCGCTTCTTCCAAACCGGCAACATCATTAAAAGTTACCGAAACCTGTGCTTCTTTATCGAATAATGTAGCTTTGGATTTGCCGATATTGAATATCTGGCCGCCCGGACCGCCACCGCTTCCGCCCGACATTCTTCGCATAATAAATATCCAGACCGCTGCGAACAACAGGATCATAATTATGCCCTGGAACAGTACATTGGTTAATATGCTATCGTGCTGCACGTAATCGATCGATACTTTTTCCGAGTCGGTGAAATCTTTTTCGGCGGCGTTGATAGCCTGGTTAAGCGTCTCGTACGATGCATAGGTAAATACATACTGCGGGCCGTTATCGTCTGATCCGGTAAGTGTTTTGCCGCCCCTTACCTCAGCGTACTGCGGTTTCGACAGGCTTTCTTTTTTTATAAATACTTCAACCGTTATCAGGTCACCGTTTTTATAAGCCTGTAGCTTTGCAACGTCATGCTGTTTCAGCATGTTAATTTCAAAATTCTGATACGTAGTTGGTTTGGCGTTGTTGCTGTTTGAAAACCATCCCACTCCAAGCAGTATCAAAATAACCACCGCGTAAAGCCACATAATGTTAAACTTCGGCGGCTTTGACGAAGGTCTCTTGTTGGATATCTTCCTTATGGGTTTAGGATTTTCCTGTTTATTATCTTTCATTTTTTCTAAATGCTCAAACGTAAATCATTATTACTATTAAAATTCAGGGGTATTGTCAAGACGCTTCTCTGCAGGTCTCTGTGACTTTAAAACTCAGGCGCTTTTGTAATATTTAATTTCTGCGTCACCCCAAAGGTCCTCTACTCCATAAAACTCGCGCTTATCCGTCCTGAAAACATGTATTACAACATCGACGTAATCAAGCAATATCCATTCGCCGTATTCAAGCCCCTCTTTGCGCCACGGTTCCTGTTGCGTGGCTTTAAAAATCTCTTCTTCAACACTATTTGCTATGGCTTTTACTTGTGTGGTCGATTCGGCATGGCAAATCACAAAATAATCAGAGACGGAACTGAAGATATTTCTAAGGTCTAATCTCACTATATCGTTTCCCTTTTTTTCCTGTATGCCGTATATGGCCAGTTCAGAAATGTAAGCGGATTCTTTTATCGCTTTGTTTTTTACCATCAAAAAGAATTAGTTTTGAACGCTTTTGGTTTATACATAATTACTTTGCAAAATAACATATTTTCAGGATTATTTGTTGGACAAAATTTAATCACAATTCAACATATCGATTCTACTAACAATTTCCTGAAAGATTTATTGTCAAATTCCAAGCCAGTTTCCGAAGGTACGGTCATTATGGCAGAAAGCCAGTATGCCGGCCGGGGCCAGCAACAGAACCGCTGGCATAGCGAACCCGGCAAAAATCTAACGTTTAGCCTTTTATTAAAACCAATCTTCCTGCCGGTACAGCAGCAGTTCGACCTTACCCGAGCCATCAGTTTAGCCATTATTAATGCACTCGAGCCGTTTTTGGACCATAAATTGAAAATAAAATGGCCTAACGATATCTATTACGGCGATGGAAAGTTAGGTGGTATACTGATAGAGAACCTGTTACAGGGCCACCTGATAAAGAACTCGATAATCGGGATTGGTTTAAACATTAACCAGGAACATTTCCCGCCCGAAGCTGCTAATGCAGTGTCAGTAAAACAAATCTTACATAGGGATTATGATTTAAAATTAATATTATCAGAGATTTGTAAAAATATAGAAATTGGCTATTTGCAGCTTCGGGCCGGGCATTATGATGCTGTAAGGAAAGCGTATTTGACACGACTGTATTGGCTGAACGAAGTGAAAATATTTAAGGTAAAAGACCGTTTATTCGAGGGAAAGATCGTCGGCGTTCTCGACCAAGGGCCGTTGGTCGTCGATGACGGTCAAACTACTTCAGAATATAATCAGAAAGAAATTGAATTTTTGAACAAATAAATTATTAATATGAAAAGAATACTGTTGGCAATGATACTGCTTGCCATAAGCACAGGCGCTTTTGCCCAAATAGAACACCCGGTAACCTGGTCGTATGCGGCTAAAAGAATTAATAAAGACGAAGCGGTTGTATTTCTACGGGCGACTATACAGCCGGGCTGGCATATATACTCTCAAAATGTTAAAGATGGCGGTCCTATTAAAACATCGTTCACATTTTCACAGTCGAAAGAATATGCATTGGTAGGCAAAACAAGTGAACCTAAGCCGCTTACCAAATATGAAGAAGCTTTTAAAATGAATGTAAGCTATTTTGAAAATACGGTTACTTTTCAGCAAAAGATCAAATTGAAATCGGCAAATGTAAATGCCGTAAAGGGGCAGCTTGAGTTTATGACCTGTAACGACCGGAAATGCCTGCCACCGGATGATGTTGATTTTAATATCCCCCTGGGTAAATAATTAGCGCCGACGATGACATTTTCCCAGATCAGGCCGGGCTTGAAGACCACGCTAATTGCCCTTATCACAATTGTTGTATTTTCATTTGGCGGTACTCAGCGCGCAAGCGCTTTTCAAAAAAGCGCACCGGATACAGTATCCAGCAGCGATGTTCAGTTTACTACGATACCTACCGCTGCAGACAGCATAGCAACCGCTAAAAAAAAGCAGCAACTTGGAAAAGCAAAGCATTCTGTAAATCGTTATTCAGCTCAAACTGAAGAAAAGCCTAAAACCTTGTGGCAGGTATTCATCGCCGGATTTTTAGGTGGGTTTTTGGCTCTGTTGATGCCCTGCATTTATCCTTTATTACCGTTAACGGTAAGTTTTTTCACAAAAAAAAGCGGCAGCCGGGCAAAAGGGATATTACAATCATTCATTTACGGCTTATCCATTATTGTTATTTACGTCGCTCTGGGGCTGATCATCACGTTGCTGTTTGGCTCAGATGCTCTTAACGCACTCGCAACAAACGGAATATTTAATATATTCTTCTTTTTGCTGCTGGTAGTGTTCGGGATATCGTTCCTGGGTGCATTTGAGCTGACACTTCCAAGTTCACTTGCGAATAAACTTGATCAGAATTCCGATAAGGGAGGCATTATAGGGATATTCTTTATGGCCGCCACACTGGTTGTAGTGTCTTTCTCTTGTACAGGACCGATAATAGGCTCGTTGCTGGTTGATGCAGCTTCAAAAGGCGACCGCTTAGGTCCCGCAGTTGGTATGTTTGGGTTTTCATTGGCCCTGGCGTTGCCTTTTACTTTGTTCGCGTTGTTCCCCTCTATGCTGAAAAGCTTGCCAAAATCAGGCGGATGGCTCAACAGCATAAAAGTTGTGCTTGGTTTTCTTGAACTGGCATTTGCTATGAAATTCCTTTCCAACGTCGACCTGGCATATCACTGGAATTGGTTCGACAGGGAGGTGTTCCTGTCCTTATGGATAGCCATTGGTTTGCTGATGGGATTATATCTGATTGGAAAACTTAAATTTTCGCACGATAGTGACTTGTCTTACCTATCGGTGCCGAGAACGTTTATTGCTATAATAGTTTTTTCGTTCGTGATCTATATGATACCCGGACTATGGGGCGCTCCATTAAAAGTTATCAGCGGGTTTTTACCGCCGCCGGCGACGCAGGATTTTGACCTTTCAAGAATCAGCAATTCTTCATTGGCACCGGTTCAGAATGTATCCATAAAAGAAAAAAAATATGAAGGTATGTTTAGTAGGGGTAAGCATGCCGGATTGAACGAATGGTATGATTATGAGCAGGCGCTCCAGGTATCAAAGGAATTAAAAAAGCCGGTTTTGATTGATTTTACCGGCTGGAATTGCCCTAACTGCCGTAAAATGGAAAATAGCGTATGGTCTGACGCCGAAGTACGCAAACGTATGCAAAATGATTTTGTATTACTGGAGTTATATGTCGATGAAAAGAGCGAACTGCCGGCAGCCGAACAATACACGTCATCATTCAGCGGAAAGCATATTATTAGTATCGGGGCAAAAAATAGCGATTATGAAGCCTCAAAGTTCGAAACGAACTCTCAACCGTTTTACGTAATTACTGATAGCGAAGGTAACGTGCTTGTTCCCCCGCAGGGAGCCAATTACAGTGTAGATAATTATATAAAATTCCTTGACAGCGGGATTGCTGCTTATAAAACTGCGCATTGAGTCAAAAATTAGTGTAAATTCGCGGCATATTTGATAGTGTTTAAACAACACCATCAAATACGACTGGATTAATATTAGCGTTTACTTTTTTTCAGGCAGGTGTAAACCTGTCGTAATGCAATGGCCCAAATAAAGAATATCGGACTTTTTACTTCAGGAGGCGATGCCCCTGGCATGAACGCCGCCATCCGTGCGGTTATACGCACTGCTTTGTTTCATGATGTTGAAGTTACGGGTATCCGCCGTGGATACGAAGGAATGATAAATGGCGATTTTTTCCCTATGGGACGAAGATCGGTATCCAATATCATGCAGCGTGGCGGAACAATTCTTAAAACGGCACGCAGTGCGCAATTCCGCAGGCCGGAAGGGAGACAGGCTGCTTACGAACAGATAAAAAAGTTTAATGTTGATGCCCTGATAGCTATAGGGGGCGACGGCACATTTCGCGGAGCCAACGCTTTTAATGAAGAATTCGGCATCCCGGTTATTGGTTTGCCGGGAACTATAGATAACGATCTTGCCGGTACTGATTTTACTATAGGATATGATACAGCCATCAATACAGTTATCAATGCGGTGGATAAGATACGTGATACGGCCGAATCGCATGATCGCCTTTTTATTGTGGAAGTTATGGGCCGCGATTCGGGCATGATAGCCTGGCGCACCGGCATGGCAACGGGCGCCGAAGGCATTATTATACCCGATGCAAACATAGGTGTAGATAAACTATTTGACCGGCTTGAAAACGGCCGCAAGAATAAAACGTCGCGTATTGTTATTGTTGCTGAAGGCGAGGGTGAAGAAAGTGGCGCTTTTGAAATAGGGCGCCAGGTAAAAGAAAAATTTCCGCATTTGGATACCCGCGTTTCTATATTGGGCCATATTCAGCGTGGCGGCAGCCCAACCTGTATGGATAGGGTGCTGGCATGCCGGTTAGGTGTTGCTGCGGTTGAAGCGTTACTTGAAGGCTATAAAGGCGATATGGCAGGGATCATCAATAACCAGGTGGTATTTACCCCGTTCGAACAAGCTATCAAACATAACAGCGAGATTAACCCCAACCTGCTGAGGATAGTAGAAATGCTTTCCTTATAAAGAAAATTTATTGTCGATGAATGTTTTATTGACGATCAGGCGTATCACATCGTCTATCTCCTGGGTTACCGTAAACAGGTGCTTGATAATTTGCTCGTTTTCAGGATTGCTGAAGTTCTCATAGTCCATAATATTCATCAATCCAAGCATACTGGCAACCGGGCGGCGCAACTCGTGCGAGCTAAGCGAAGCTATATTTCTCAAGCGTTCATTCTGGTCGAGCAATGCTTCCTCGGTCTTTAACATTTCGGTGATATCCCTGGCGAAGCAACCTACGCCAATAATCTCGTCCTTAGACTGTTTATAAATCGGATTGAAACTTACCTCGAAAAAGGTATGCTCTCCCGTTATAGGATGGGGGCTGTCGTGGCGTGTAACGTATCTTTCACCTGAAAGGGCTCGTTCATAAAATTGATGCCATTCGTCCCGGACCTGTTCCGTTTGGCCCGAGTGTATATAGGCATCGTCGCCTTCTTTGGGTATTGCGCCCATATTATTTTCTATCCGTTTCCGGTAGGCGGTATTCATGTATACATACCGCCCTTCCCGGTCTATCGACCAGATAAAGTTCTCTGTATTGTTGATAAGCGCCTCGAGGTTGTTTTTGGTCCAGGCTATCTCTTCTGCTGCGTTCAGGGCATTAACTTCTATTTCTGTGGCTGAGGTCAGGTCCTGGCCGACGCCCTGTATCTCCGTCACCTTGCCCTCCTTGCCGGTTATGGAAATAAATTCCCATTTGGTTTGATGTACCTTTCCTTCCTTGTCAAGCTTACCATGTTCGAGCCGGATGACCTTCCCGGGGTTTTTGATACAACTCTTTAATGCATTTTCGCAAAGCGGTATGTCGTCAGCAGGCGTTATGACAGAGAAATGCTTACTGATGATCTCAGATTTTTTATACCCCAGTAATTTCAAAAATTGCTTGTTGGCAAAGGTGATCACACCCGATGTATCTATCCTTAACAGGAAATTGGTTTGTGAATCTATCAGCGAGGTCAGGAACTGTTCACGCCGTTTCATTTCTTCCTGCTGCGTTACTTTTTCGGTAACATCGAGGGCAATGATCACCCGGCAGCTATGGTTATCGTATTTAATCTCGTGCCCGGTCACTTCGGCATAAAGTATATCACCTTTTTTGTTCTGATGACGCCATACGCCGGCGCTGTTAAACCCGTCGAGCCTGCTTTCGGGTATGCCCTTTTTGTATAGATATTCGTTGAATTTTGCCAGATCGAACCGCGGGCGTATGTCGCGTATGGTCATACTCAAAAACTCCTGTTCGCTGTAACCATAATGACGGACTGCCGCCGCATTAACCTTTAATATGCGCAATGTGGGCAAATCGTATATCCACATCGGTGTAGGGTTGTCATTGAACAGGATGTTAAAGTCGCCCAGCGAATCCTGCATCCTGTAATTAATTGCCTTTTGGTCCGAAACATCTTTGATCACATTCAGAATCACCTCATGCCCGTGCGAACTGTCGCTCAAAAGCCGGCGTTTGTGATTTATCCATTTGATCTTGCCGCTTTTGGCAACTGCGCGGTAAGTAAGGTCGAGCCATTCATCCGTAGTGGCTTTGTGTATCTTTTCAACCACTTCATCATGGTCGCGCATATCAATAATTCCGATCCAGAAATCTTTGCTTTGAGCGATATCTTTTGGCGAGTACTCCAGGATAGTTTGTACGCTCGGGCTGATAAACAGGTAAGTTTGCGTAGTTTCATCAAAGGCCCAGACACAATCGTTAAGCGCCGCAAGAAGATCAGTAAGCATAGAGTTTTATCATATTCCGGAACACTATAAAGTTATATCTTTTATTGCAAAAAACCCTGTTCAGAGTAATTTATCGGCAATTTCGGCCCAGTTATTTGCCCGTTCATATTCGGTTACCAGGTGATTGTGTGGCGAAGAGAACAGGATGGGGCGACCATGAAAACCTGCGAAATTGCGGATTCGGTCATCGATCATGATTCCCACGTCGACTATTTTGTGGCCGCAAAAAATAATGTTTTTCCAGCCGATATAGGGAAAGTGGTCGCCCAGCCAATCAAGCTTATCTACCAGTGAGTTCTTAAATTCCATGGCGGCCGAAACAATATAAACATCATATTTATTGCATAATTCCTTCACCACATCCTGGCTGCCCGGCATCACTTTAAGATCGCGGAAAAACCCCGGCGCATTTACATAAGTACGCCAGCTTTCGTTCAAAGTGTCGGGCAGCAATTCATGAAATTCCTTGCCGCTCATTTCTTCAAGCAATATTTCGGTTTGATGGTCCTGCCGGTAAACTTCGATAAACTTATCTATGGTATCGGCCAAAACCTCGTCCATATCAATGGCCAGGCGTATTTTTTGTTCCATAATATATCCGCCACAAGTTGCCAATAATTTTTAAAATCCGCCTGAACTTTAATTATTTATAAGATTTAGAATTTAAAATATATTTTTTTACCTTTGCATCCCCGCAGAAGGAGACTCCGGGGATAATGTTGGATACATAAAAACAAAAAATGGCAACTAAGATCAGACTGCAAAGACATGGTAAAAAAGGGAAACCTTTTTACTATATCGTAGTGGCAGACGCGCGTGCTCCAAGAGATGGCCGCTTCATTGAGCGTTTAGGTTCATACAACCCAAACACCAATCCCGCTACAATTGACATTAATTTTGACAAAACCCTTGATTGGGTAAACAATGGCGCACAGCCAACCGATACCTGCCGTGCGATATTGTCGTACAAAGGTGTTTTGTACAAAAAACATTTACAGGGCGGCCTTAAAAAAGGTGCTTTGACCGAAGAACAGGTTGAGTCTAAATTCCAGACCTGGCTTGATCAGAAAGAAGGCAAGATCACCGGTAAAAAAGAAAGCTTAACGACTGCAAAGCAAGATGCCCGCAAAGCTGCTTTAGCTGCTGAGGCTAAAAAGAAGGAAGAAAGAGCTGCTGCAATAGCTGCTAAAAATACTCCTCCGGCTGAAGAAGCAGAAGTTGCTGAGGAAGAAACCGAAGCACCAGTTGCTGAGGCCGAAACGGAAGCTCCTGCAGCTGATACCGAAGCTGATGCATCGGCAGAAGCCGAAAGCGCTGAGTAATCGGATAAAACTTAAGAGATAGCGAAGTATTGAAAAGTACTTCGCTATTTTTGTTTGCTACCGGGCAACAAGAGGAAAAGGATATGACGATAGAAGATAGCTTCAAAATAGGCACCGTTTTAAAGACCAAAGGTTTAAAGGGCGAACTGCAAATGTACGTGGCCTTTGAGGACCTGGACATGATCGATTTCAACGCGATATTTGTCGATATGGCCGGAAAGCTGGTACCCTACTTTGTTGAGTCGGTTAAATATCAAAGCCATAATAATACCGCCAATCTTTTCCTGGAGGACATAGATACTATCGAGAAAGCATCCAGACTGGTTAAGAAAGATGTTTACCTCCCCAATAAATTAAAACCCAAAAAGAAAAAAGGCGATTTCACCCTGGCAGACCTTTTAGGGTTCACCGCTGTTGACGAAAATGAAGGCGAGCTGGGCGAGATCACCCACATCCAGGAATTGCCACAGCAATTTATAGCCACCGTTCATTATAAAAACTGCGAAGTGCTTTTCCCGCTCAACGAAGAGATCATCAAAAGCATCGATGTGGTGAAAGGTATTGTTTTGGTCGATCTGCCCGAAGGCCTGCTGGATATCTACCTCGAATAAAATAGGGTCCACTTTTAAGTGCTTTCTATCTAATGGTATTAGATCTGCCGTGCAAAATGCTCATTGATCTTCGTGGGCTGTAACTGGTGTGGCAAACATACCCGATGTGTAAAAAACATGTTACACATTTTGCGGAAAAAAATAAACGGTTCGCTATCGTAAAGATCCAATGCAGCTTAAGAAACAATATGGCATTGTAATTGCCTTAGTCGCAACGTATTAATTACTCGCATGAAAAGAATCAAACAGTCCTTTGTTGAAGTAGTGGCCGGTGAGCCGCGTAAAGAACATTTTATTAATGTTTCTATTGTTATTCTCGCAGTTTCCGTTGTAGTTTGGGTGCTTTTGGAATTCACACAATTCGGGAAGGTATAAGAAGTAAAGCATGATGATTTTGGCCGTTATACCGGCAGAACCGTTGTACACCTGCATTGTAAACTGTTTACTAAACTGCACGCTTCGAAAGAAGTAATCTATTCGCTGCTGAATAAAAAATTAGCTGTTGCTCAATGGTTTAATATTGGATTATCCCGGCTATGCCAGCACTGGCACCGTTGTTGTATTATCGTCTGTATTAAAATTATTTCTTATGGAAAAAATCAAACAATCTTTCATAGCGATAGTAGAAGGTGAACCAACGCGGGAGCACTATACCAACTTCTTAATTTTCTTTCTCTGTTTATCAGCTCTGATAACAATAGTCTATTTCGCAACCGGTATGAACCACATGGCGCCGAAATATTAGGAAAGGAAGTTCCTTAATTTTTGCCGAATTTATTGGGCATCATGTCAGATGGGATAACTGTGTCTTATAATACTCGCTCAGAGAATGCCATTTACAAATAGCACTATGCATACCAGGCCTGTAATTACAATAAACAGGATCGACAATAGATAATACCTTAGAATTTCTTTCCCGATAATTACAGGGTTACATTAAAGGTGGAAAAGATGATCGTGAAAAAATGTAAAATAAACTTGACATTATAAAAAGTATGTTTTACATTTGGTCAATCAAAATTGACAAATCATGAGATCACGTTTTTTACTACCCAACCTGGTTCGGCCCTTTGGCTGGATCATGGCCCTGCCGGGATTCGTGTTAGGTTACCTGGTGGTTTATAACGACTATAAGATTCCCGGTTTTGGCATAACCGTTCCGCCGCCAACCCGGTTCTTTCACGCTCCGTTTTACCAGGACCTTACCAAAACTCTGGCACTTGCACTGGTTATTATCGGCTTGTTTTTGGTAGCCTTTGCCCGCGAAAAAAAGGAAGATGAACTAACGGCACGCATCCGGTACAATGCCTTATACTGGGCGGTTTTGGTTAATTATATTATCTATATGGTTTGGCTTGTCTTAACCGTGGCTATCGAATTACTGAAATTGGACAAAGGTGCGCTTGGTTCCTTTGCCGATATTATGGGGATATCAACCTATAACTTATTTACGCCTTTATTGATATTTATAGCACGCTATTATTACTTGCGCTACAGCAAGAACGGCGAATATAAGTTGGATAAACTAGTTTACCTGCCCGAGCGGCCATATAAAATGATCGGGCAGGCCGTCTCGGTACCGCTGTTAGTGATCATCCTGATCGCATTCGTAGGTTCCTGGTTTTTTAAAGGCAATACCGAACCGAAAGACTGGATAGAAACCATGTTTTTACTTCTGCCGTTCAGCCTGATGATATGGGGATATAGCAAAAGGCACAACGAAGATGAGTTTGTATCAACACTTCGCCTCGAGTCGATGCAACTGGCGGTTTATATTAACTATGCCGTTCTGCTGCTTGCCAACTTTTTCTTCTACTTTTTCGATTTCATGATCGTGATGTTCCTTAACCTGGGTACCATAGCGCTGTTTTTTGTGCTGCGCTTTAACTATATTCTTTGGAAGTACAATAAACAAAACGGCAAAGGGGAGCTGGCCTTATGAAAAATCGTTTTTTGTTTCCTTACTGGTTCCGCTACTTGGGCTGGGGGCTGGTTATAGTGCATGTACCTTTAAGCATGCTTGGACGTTCGCATGGTATGATCAATATCATGGATGCACAGCCTACCAATGGCGGGCCATTTTCGGGCGAACATTTGTTCTTCATTTGCACTTCATTGGTTATGGCAACGGGGTTATTCTTTGTCGCTTTTGCTAAAGAAAAAATGGAGGACGAGCAGATATGGCAGATCAGGCTCGATTCCCTGCGATGGGCTATATACATTAACTACATCATCCTTATCGCCAGCCTCGTTTTTATTGAAGATGTGGGTCACATGCTCGAACTAAACCTGTGGGTTCCCCTTATATTTTTCATCATCCGTTTCCGCTGGGTTATTTTCCGGCTGAACCGTTCGTTAAGCCGGGAGGGATAGCTATGAAAAATAATATACGTGTGGAACGCGCCATTAAAGATATTACCCAGGCCGACCTGGCCGAAGCGGTGAATGTATCGCGCCAAACCATCAATACTATCGAAAGCAATAAATACGTACCTTCAACGGTACTGGCACTAAAGATAGCCCGGGTTTTTGGCAAACCGCTTGAAGAGATATTTATATTAGAGGAAGACGACTAACAAAATCAATAATCAAACCAAGACATTCGATATGCAGTCAAAACCTATTTTTGCGCCTGAGTTAACAATTCCCAACGGCGTTACCGATGTTGAATTTTATAAAAATGCGTTTGGCGCCACAGAGCTGCGCCGTTTTAGCAATGATGATGGTACCATACATGTATCGGAATTGGAAATTAACGGCGCCTTATTTCATTTACACGAAATAACTCAAAATTATAGCCTCAGTCCGGATAAAGCCGACGGAACTACGGTAACGATCGGCTTATTTGTCGAAGATGTAGATGCGGTCATTAACCAGGCAATACAAGCCGGGGCAAAATTAAAATCGCCGGCGCAGGATTATTTTTATGGCTACAGGCAGGGTTCATTTGTTGATCCTTTTGGTCACCATTGGCAAATACAAAAAACAATACCTCAAACAAATGAATAGTTATAAGGCAGCCATTATACCCACCTTATCGGTAAGGAATGGCGCAGCAGCCGTTGATTTTTATAAAAAAGCTTTTGACGCCGAAGAGTTGATGTGTATTACGGGCGATGACGGTTCGGTAGTGGCCGAGCTTTCCATAGGTGGTGCACGATTTTTCCTGGCGGATGAGTCACCCGAACACGGCAATTTTAGTCCCGAAAGCCTGGGCGGCATTTGTATAAGGATAGGCTTGCTGGTCGAAGACCCCGATGCAGTTGCAAAAAAGGCCGTTGAAGCCGGCGCCAGGGAAGTTTATCCGGTTGCCGACCAGGACTACGGCTATCGCTTAGGGCTGGTGATTGACCCCTTTGGCCACCATTGGGAAATTTGTAAGCCGTTACATTGAACCGCAATCTGGAGAGTTAAAGCAAAAAGCTTTGAACTTTCTGCTTTTAGCTTTCCGCTCAAAGAAAGCTATCTTTGCGCCATGCGCTTTGATCTGATCACTGTTTTACCGGGCTTGCTCGAAAGCCCTTTCGCCCATTCTATTTTACAGCGTGCGCAAAAAAAGGGCATAGCCGAAATAGTAGTGCATAATCTGCGCGATTATGCTACCAACAAGCATAAAAGTGTGGACGATTATCCGTTTGGCGGAGGCAGTGGTATGGTGATGACCATTGAGCCGTTTGCCGCATGTATCGAAAAATTAAAGAGCGAACGTGAATATGACGAAGTGATCTTTATGACACCAGATGGTGAAACGTTGAACCAGCCGATAGCCAACCAGTTGTCCATCAAAAAAAACATCATTATCCTTTGCGGGCATTATAAAGGCATCGACCAGCGCATACGCGACCTGTTTGTAACCCGCGAGATATCTATTGGCGACTATGTGCTTTCGGGCGGAGAGCTGCCCGCGGCAGTTTTAGTAGATGCTGTGATCAGGCTGATACCCGGCGTACTAAGCGACGAGACTTCGGCCTTGTCCGATTCTTTCCAGGACGACCTGCTGGATGCGCCGGTTTATACCCGCCCGGCCGACTGGAACGGTAACCGGGTACCCGAAATATTATTGAGCGGCAATACCCCCGAAATAGAAAAATGGCGCTTTGAGCAAGCCGTGGAACGGACGAAGCAGCGGAGACCGGATCTGCTGAAATAGTTCAATAAACTGTATGTAATTTCGATGAGCATGCGGTGGGAATAGCGTTGGAGCGAAGAGAAATCTTATATACCTGATATCGTCTACCGTGCGTGTCGTACAAGATTTCTCCTCGCACCTCGTCGAAATGATATTCGGATTATTAGTTGTTTGAGTTATCAAATAGCCTCCTATCATCTAAAAATGTTAACATTTGGCAAAATGTGGAAATTTTTAAATCTTACTTTTTAAATTAAAATAAAATCCCTATTATTGCAAGCCGATTTTTACGGGTTAAAAATTGCGTTTAGAGCTTAGAAATCATGGATTTAATAAAATTTGTCGAAGAGCAATCAGTAGAAAAAAAGCAACTTCCTGCATTTAAAGCAGGTGATACTGTTAGCGTACACTATAAAATCAGAGAAGGAAACAAGGAACGTGTCCAGGTTTACCAGGGTGTTGTTATCCAGCGTAACAGTGATGGTAACAACGAAACTTTTACTGTACGTAAGGTTTCAAATGGTATCGGCGTTGAGCGTATTTTCCCTGTAAATTCGCCAAATATCGATAAAGTGGATGTAAACAGCCGTGGTAAAGTTCGCCGTGCCAAACTGTTCTACCTGCGCGAATTGACCGGTAAAGCAGCCCGTATCAAATCAAAAAGAGTTTAATTTCCCTCGCGGGATAACAAAATATAAAGCCTTCCTGTATTTTCAGGAGGGCTTTTTTATGCGTTTTATTCTATAAGAACTTGTCATTTGAGCAACAGCGAAATCTTAAACGACTTGAATATCCGCGCGGCGTATGACGTACAAGGTTTCTCCTCGTACCTTGTCGAAAAGATAATCTTGGAGTAGGAATTAAACGGCTTTCGTTTTTGAAGTTGTTTTAGCTACTGGCTTAACCGGTTCAACCAATTCAGCCAACACTGTACGTCCTCCTTTTACCACCTCACCGATCTCTACATTGATCTTTGTTCCCAACGGAAGGAAAACATCCACCCTCGAACCAAATTTGATAAACCCGAACTGCTGTCCCTGGTCCACTTTGTCGCCTTCCTTCACATACCACACAATGCGGCGCGCCAGTGCACCAGCTATCTGGCGGAATAATACAGGTACGCCCTTGCTGTTTTCAATAACAACGGTGGTACGCTCGTTCTCGGTTGATGATTTTGGGTGCCAGGCCACCAGGTATTTGCCCGGGTGATATTTAAAATATTTAACAACGCCTGCGATCGGGTTGCGGTTTACGTGCACATTGATAGGAGACATGAACACTGATATTTGTATGCGGCGGTCCTTGAGGTATTCGGTTTCGTCGGTTTCCTCTATCACTACAACCTTGCCATCAGCCGGACAAAGTACGCTTTTTTCATCCGTGGTAATATGTAGCCGAGGGCTGCGGAAAAACTGCAGGATGATAATGAACAAAAGTCCGGACAGTATGTAGACGATCCACTTCAGCGTATGCGCCGAAGGGTAATAGAATTGTATCAGGGCGTTCGACACGAATATCAGCAACACGCAAAGCGCTATAGAGGTATATCCTTCTTTATGAATGGTCATGTACTGGAAATTTTGTACAAAATTACAAATTTGTAACGAAGTAGAGGTAGGTATAAACAATTGGAGCAGCCAGCAGCAGACCGTCGAACCTGTCGAGCAGGCCTCCGTGCCCGGGTAATATGTTACCGGAGTCCTTTACATTGATGCTGCGTTTGAACATCGATTCGACCAGGTCGCCCAAAGTACCAAAGCAGCCTATAAGTCCTCCAACGGTTACCCATTGGTACCAGGGCAGTTCAGCATAAAAAAGGCTCAATATATACCCGGCCAGGCAGGCTATCAGCACACCACCGATAAAGCCCTCCCAGGTTTTTTTGGGCGAATGCCGCTCGAAAAGCTTGGTCCGGCCGAAAAAATAACCGCTTAAATAAGCGCCTGTATCATTAGCCCACAGCATAATGAAAAAACCCAGCGGGATGTGGAAACTGTAATCGCCCAGGAGACGGGTGTAACCCAAAGCATGAAAAAAAGAAAAAGGTACTACCACGAATATTACTCCCAAAAAGGTGTAGCCGATATTGGCGAACGGCGCAGCCGACTTGCGGTAAAGTTCCTGTATAAATACGGCGGCCATAACAGGTACCAGCAGCAGCATAAGGCTATGAACTGGCAGATCGGGATCAAAAGAGCCCATCAGTACGCTTGTCAAATAAACCAATATCCCGGTAAATACGCCTAAAAGCTGTGCCGGCGATGAACCACTGCCCTTCATCAGCCTGTAAAATTCTATAAGCGACAATATGGCCAAAATCAGGTAAAAAGCGTCGAATACCCGCCCGCCAAGTAACATGGAGCCAAGCATAACTATAATAAAGAAGAAGCCGGTAATGGCGCGTGTTTTCATGGATTGATCTGGTTCAGGATCATCGCTTCAATGGCATCGCTGAAGTCTTTCTGATGGATGTAGACCTCAATTTGCCCAAAGGTGCGGTGCGACGAGTCCTGTTTATTAAGTAGTACGGTATCTATCTGGTGTTCAATAAGCATCTGCTTCACTATCTCGGCCTGGTAGTAATTGGTTGACGAAAAAATTTTAATCCAGTTCTTCTCCATGATGAGCAGCCTGCCATTTGTCTGAAATATACTTATAAAAAAACAATAATAACATCGTTGCTAAAAAACTTGCAACGAAGATGACATTGCTGAATAGCTTTTGTTTGTCGGGGTCAAGGTTGGTTATGTTGTTTTGCAGCAGGTAGGTCCACACTACCGCGGTTCCATTATTTACAAAATGGGCCAATATCGCCGGCCATATACTCCCGCTCCAGGCTGTAAAATACCCAAAGAGCAGCCCCAGCGCCAGCCGTGGCAGAAAGCCATAAAACTCCTGGTGAAAGGCGCTGAACAGGATAGCAGTGATCCAGATAGCCACATGTATATGTTTGGTCCAGCGGAAAAATACGGTCTGGAAACATCCCCTGAATAATATTTCTTCCACAATCGCCGTCAGCAGGCCGATAAAGAGCAGATCATATATCATGCTCCAAAAGGTTGGCATCCGCATCATGGTGTCCGATAGTTTTTGTGCTTCGTCCTCGCTTTGGCGCATCCAGTGCTCCACCCCCTTCAGCGCTTCGGGCAACACCATTTTTGAATTGAGGTCGCCCAGGTATTGTATAAACGGAAATACAGCCAGCATCGCCACAAAAACTACCGCCATCAGCATCCGGGGATAATCAAAATGATGTTTTATATAATCATCCGGATCGTGAACGATACGATAGGCAAAAATGATAGGCGTGACCAGAATAGGCAGCGTAGTGCCAATAAACTGGATGGTCCATAACGAGCTTTGCACCTGCTGCGAACCAAGTTTCAGATTAGCAATATCGAGTAAAGTGTCAGTACCGTATCTTACGACGACAATGGCCCCGGCAATAAAGTTGCCCGCAATGATGGTTGCTATCAGTATCCCCATTAATATCAAAAACTGTAATCCGGGATGTATTTGCTTGTGTGGTATGGGGTTAGAAGAGCCTTCTGTCATAATTTGGGGTAAAATTCGTAATTTTGCCACGTCAAAGATAAGGATGTCTGTACAAATAGGAAATATTGACTTAGGGGAATTCCCGCTGCTGCTGGCGCCAATGGAGGATGTGAGCGATCCGCCTTTCCGTTACGTGTGCAAGCAAAACGGCGCGGATATGATGTATACCGAGTTCATCTCGAGCGAGGGACTGATACGCGATGCAGCTAAAAGCCGGCAGAAACTGGATATTTTTGAGTACGAACGTCCCATCGGCATACAAATATTCGGCAGTGATATCGAACACATGCGCGAAGCAACGGAAATTGCGAGCCAGGTTAATCCCGACCTGATCGATATTAACTACGGCTGCCCGGTTAAAAATGTGGCCTGCCGTGGCGCTGGCGCAAGTTTATTGCAGGATATAGATAAAATGGTAGCCATGACCAAAGCTGTTGTGGAAGCTACGCATCTCCCTGTAACCGTTAAAACACGCCTCGGTTGGGACGATAATACAAAAAATGTATACGAGGTGGCCGAACGCCTGCAGGATGTAGGGATTAAAGCCTTAACTATACACGGCCGTACCCGCTCACAGATGTACAAGGGTGTTGCCGACTGGACTTTGATTCGCGAGATCAAGAAGAATCCGGGAATAAAAATCCCCATTTTTGGTAACGGTGACATCGATTCGCCACAAAAAGCTGCCGCCTGGCGCATGGAATTTGGTGTCGACGGAATGATGATCGGTCGTGCGGCGATAGGATATCCCTGGATTTTCAGAGAAATTAAACATTTTTTCAACACCGGCGAATTCCTGGAAAAACCCACCATTGCCGAACGTGTCGAAGTTTGCCGCATTCACCTGGAAAAATCCATCGAGTGGAAAGGCCTTAAAACGGGCGTTTTTGAGATGCGCAGGCACTATTCCAACTATTTTAAAGGTATCGACCACTTTAAAGAATACCGCATGAAACTGGTAACTGCCTCAACTTTTGAGGAGATCAACGAAATATTATTTGAAGTGGCTGACAATTATAGCGCAGAAGTGGCGTGATATTTGAAATGGTAAATACATATTAGAATCATTCACAGTTTGCTATGATAACTACAATTACCGACGGCGTCAAAGTTTCTGTAGAAACCATCTACCAGCCAGAATACTCCAACCCTGCCAACGATCATTATATGTTCGCTTACAAGATCAGCATCGAAAATGTTGGACACAATGCAGTACAGTTAATGCGCAGGCACTGGGAAATTTTCGATTCGAACGGTGCAAAAAGAGAAGTTGAGGGCGAAGGCGTTGTAGGTCAGCAACCGATTATTGAACCGGGTAGCACCCACGAATATGTATCGGGCTGTAACCTGAAAACTGATATGGGCAGCATGAGGGGGCAATACCAGATGACCCGTTTAATGGACAATGCCGCATTTGACGTACAGATACCGGAATTTTATTTGATAACTCCTTACAGGATGAATTAAAAAATCGATCCACTCAAGATAAAAAGGCTGCCGTAATTCAGGCAGCCTTTTTCATTGGCGCATATTTAATAAAATAAGAAGCCCCACCTGTAAACACAAGCGGGACTTAAGACTTGGTACTCAAGATTTTCGACTTACTTAATTTCTCCTGTTAAATAAAAACGATGCATAGTAAAGCAGCGTAGCCAGCGAACCTAGCGCAGCAACTACATAGGTCATGGCGGCCCACCAAAGCGCATCTTTGGCCTGGGTATGCTCCTCGCCTGTTTGCATAACGCTGTAATTGTTATTCAGCCATGCCAGGGCCCTGCGGCTGGCATCGAACTCAACCGGCAGTGTTATAAAACTGAACAGCGTAACCAGCGCCAAAGCGGCAACACCGACGGCCAATACCAAAGGATTGTGCGTAAAGAAAAGCAGCATTACGCCGATGAACAGTGTCCATTGGGTAAGCGTCGAAGCAACGTTGACAACCGGCACCAGCGATGAACGCAGGCTGAGCCACGCGTAAGCTTTTGCATGTTGCACCGCATGCCCGCATTCGTGAGCAGCGACAGCCGCCGCGGCAATGCTGCGACTATAGAACACGTCGGGGCTAAGGTTAACTGTTTTATCCGCAGGGTTGTAGTGGTCGGTCAATTGACCTTCGACCGAAATAACCTTCACGTCGGTAATATTATTATCCCTTAGCATCCTTTCGGCGACTTCCTGTCCCGACATGCCGGATGATAAACCGATCTGTGCGTATTGATTGAACTTGCTTTTAAAACGCCACTGCACGATAAAACTCACCACCGCGATGACGATCATCAGCAGCCATGCCGAGTTTAGCGTGATATATCCTGTAATGAATGATAAATGATCCATAGTAATATGATTTAAACTGGGTATTTCAAAAATTATTCCACCTAATTTATACTTTTGGGCTTGGAGCATACATTTTCATACTGGGAACGTACCGCATTTACGGATAATGCCGATGTCATTATCATCGGCAGCGGCATAGTCGGTTTAAGTGCGGCTCTGCACTTAAAACGGCAGCAGCCATCACTGAAAGTTACTGTGCTCGAACGTGGCTTTCTCCCCAGCGGCGCAAGCACCAAAAACGCGGGTTTTGCCTGTTTCGGCACGCTTTCCGAGCAGATGGAATATCTCAAACGGTCCTCAGAAGAAGAGGTTTTGAGGCTGGTGGATTACAAATGGCGCGGACTACAGCGCCTACGGGCCAACCTGGGCGATGCTAACATCGATTTTCACCAGTATGGCGGCCATGAACTCTTCATGGATAATGAAGCAGACAAGGCCGAAGAAGCGCTCGATCATTTAACGTATTTTAACAATTTGCTGGCAAAAGCCATCGGGAGCGCTGACATATATGCAGTTGCCGATGCCAAAATAGCTGATTTTGGCTTAAAAGGGGTCAATCGTATCATTTATACACCTTACGAGGGCCAGCTGCATACCGGTAAAATGATGCGTACGCTGCTCAACCGGGTTTATGAGCAGGATATTTTGGTGCTGAATAATTGCAGCGTCAATCAAATTGAAAACGAGGATGATAAAATCCGTCTCCAAACTTCGCAGGGTGATTTTATTGCCCCGAAAGTAATACTGGCCACCAACGCTTTCGCCGCCCAGTTGTACCCGCAACTGGATGTCATCCCCGGTCGCGGGCAGGTATTGGTGACTAAACCAGTGCTAGGTTTAAAGCTTAAGGGCACCTATCACTTCAACGAAGGTTACTACTATTTCCGCAATATCGACGGCCGCGTGCTGTTCGGCGGCGGGCGCAATATTGATTTTAAAAAGGAAGAAACCTGGGACTTCGGCCATACTGAAAAAGTAAAGGAGCAATTGACAACCTATCTTAACGAAATGATCCTTCCCGGGCAAAACGCGGAGATCGATTATTGGTGGAGCGGCATCATGGGTTTTGGCGAAGATATCAGCCCTATCGTAAAGGAAGTACAGCCTAATATTTACTGTGCTGTGCGCTGTAATGGCATGGGTGTAGCTATGGGAAGCCTGGTTGGAGAGGAAGTAGCCCGGTTAGTGTTACAATAAAGTGTTCACGCAAACGCCGCTTGCCAAGCTTTAAACCGGTTCAACTGTTTGATTATCAGTGTTTCCAATTTTTGGCTATCCCAAAAAGTGCCACAAAATTGACCATTGCGTGAACACCTTAGTGTATGTTTTCCTGGTAAGCTTTCAATTGGGTTTTGGAGGCTCGGTCCATCCAGGCTTTGATCAGTAATATTTTCAGTTCCTCCGGATCAACTTTTGGCAGGTTAACCAGCAGGCAGGGATAATTGCGGTAGTGATCGGTAAAGAAATAGGTATCAGGATCCTTTGCTATCCATTTGTCGCGTTCATCGGTCCGTATTACCAGCACTTCACCATTTTCCCATAACCGGCAAAGCATTTTTTTTTGCACATAAAAAGCAGGCGTCCCGTGGCTCAAACCTTCGGTTGTACCCGGCAGCGCCGCCATGGTATTGCGGATAAATTGGAGGTATATGAAGGGGTCAGTAGTCATTAGATCCTTATTTGTAATTCCTGTTGTCATTTCGAACGACAGAGAGAAATCTTATACACCTTGCAAATCCGCCTGCATCTTCGAAAAGATTTCTCTGCGCTCGTTCGAAACGACATGTTGGAAGAAAACCAATTATAAAAGCCCTGTCATTTCGAGCGTATGCGAGAAATCTTAAACGCTTTACATGCGTTCCGCCTGTCTGTTCGAAAAGATTTCTCCTCGCTGCGCCCGTTCGAAACGACAGAGTATATTAATTCAAAACAACTCCACCAGCCTCTCCAGTGCCATACCGCGCGAACCTTTGATCAATACGGTAGATTCTTTTATAGGTTCGTCTCTTAAAGCAGCTATAGCCTGTTCTACTGTAACATAAAATTTAACAGTATCCGGCTTCCGGCTTCCGGCTTTCGCCTTCTGACTTCCAAATTCACCTCCGATAAAAATCACCTCATCCACTTCCGTATCCAGCGCTTTTCGTATCACCGCAGCATGTTCTGCAGCCGATTCTTGCCCCATCTCGAACATATCGCCCAAAACTAAAACCTTGCGTTTGGCTGTTAACTTGCCCAGGTTTTCTATCGCAACAAACATGCTGCTCGGGTTGGCATTGTAGTAATCACATATCAGTGTATTCGTAGCTGTTTGCGTTATCTGCGACCTGTTGTTTTTAGGCTGATAGCCGCTGATTCCCGCATTGATCTGTTCCGGTTTCAGTTTGAAATAAACCCCGATGCAAATCGCCGCTAATATATTATCCAGGTTATAGGCGCCGGTCAACTGCGACCTGACATCATAACTTTCGCCGGTTTGGTTATTGGTCCATTGCAGGCTCAGGTAGGGCGAATTTTCCGTTAGTTGGCCCGAAACCAGGTTTTCCAGGTCGATACTTCCATACATCACCACGTTTTTCAGCGATCGCGCATACTGCATCGCCATCAGATCAGTACTGTCACTGTTTACAAAAGTGATACCGTTTGTCGCCTTCATATAGTCATAAAGTTCGCCTTTACCTTTTTTCACGCCCTCAACGCCGCCAAATCCCTCCAAATGCGCCTTGCCTACATTGGTTATCAACCCATGTGTTGGTTGCGAAATGGTACAAAGCAGCCCGATCTCCTTTTGATGATTGGCGCCCATTTCTATCACCGCCGCCTCGTGAGCCGAATTAATAGATAAAATGGTAAGCGGTACACCGATATGGTTATTCAAATTACCCTGCGTGGCATAAGCATTGAAATGTTGCGATAATACCGCACTGATCAGTTCTTTAGTGGTGGTTTTTCCATTGGTGCCCGTCAATCCAATAACAGATATGGTCAATTGCCGGCGGTGGTGCCGGGCCAGGTCCTGCAGTGCCGTCAATACATCGTCAACTAAAATATATTGCTCGCCAAGCCGGTAGGCAGCATTATCGATAATGGCATAGGCCGCGCCTGCGGCTATGGCCTGTCCGGCAAAGCTATTGGCATCAAACTTATCACCTTTCAATGCGAAAAACAGGCTGCCCGGTGTAATTTTGCGGGTATCCGTGCTTATGACGGGGTGTTTTAAATAGATCTGGTATAGTTGTTCGGTTGTCATTTCAATAGTAAGGATGTCATTTCGAACGATAGTGAGAAATCTTATACGCCAACCAGGGCGCCGGTTTCGCTTGTTTAAGATTTCTCCTCGTACCTCGTCGAAATGACAAAGTGGTTTAATTATTGTTTTTATTCATCCACCCAATCACCGCCTTAATTTCGCCATAAGTATAGTTATCTCCCAGCACTTCCTTCAATGGCGCTAATCTTTCGTACCCATAGCTGTCAACGGCGTCCTTTATAGCAGGAATTTTGCTTTCATTCACAATCTCCGTAACCTCTATTTCGCCAGACTGGATAAAATAACCCAAATGGCTTTCAACCGTCATCGGCGATAAGCTGCGTTCGGCGGCAATTTCCATCACACTTTTACCTGCGCGAAATAAAGTAAAACTTGCCAGCCGTGTATCCGAAGATCGTAATTTTCCGTTGTTCCGCGCTTTGGGGGCCTTCCGCTCCTTTTTAGCAGATTTTTGCGCCATGCGAGATGTCAGTTCATGCTTACCGCAATAATTTTTAACCGGTATCAAAAAATCGCGCCCGTATTTTGCCAGCTTCACATCGCCAAAACCTGATATTAAACGCAGTTCGTCCAGTGTTTGCGGCAGGTAAGTGGCCATTTCCTGCAAAGCGGCGTCCGAAAGGATAAGATAAGGCGGCACATTTTGATTGGCGGCAATGTCCCTGCGGATAAGTTTCAGCTCGCTCAGCAAGCCGGCTTCGTAAGGTATAATTTCGGGTTCGCGTTCTTCCGTAGTTTGTGTTGCTATCAGTTCAACCTTTTGCAGCCCTTTTAATACCGCGTCGCTTTTATCGGTCAGTTTTAAAACCGGGTATTCGTCGTCCGTAGTTTGCAAATATCCTAAGGTAACCAGCTCGCGGATGTAACGGAACCAGTCGGCGCGATGAATATCAGCGCCAACGCCATAGGTTTTTAGTTGTTTATGTTCCTCGCGTATCTTTTCCCGTTTCGATCCCCGCAAAAAATCGATCACGTAAGTATTGCCGAACCGTTCCTTCAATCTTGCTACCGCCGAAAGCGCTTTTTGGGCGATAAGCGTGCCGTCGAATTTCTCCACCTCGCTCAGGCACACATCACACGATCCGCAGTTATCCGGGAAATCCTCATCAAAATAGCGCATCAGGTATTGCCGGCGGCAAGTTTGCAGCTGGCTGTATTTCACCATATCGTCCAGCTTTTTCAGCATAATGGCGCTTTGTTCCTCGTTGCCGTCAACTTTGGCAAAACCCTTCAGCTTCGTCGCATCACCATACGAATATAAAAGCAGCGTATCCGATGGAAGGCCATCACGGCCGGCGCGCCCTGTTTCCTGGTAGTATCCCTCGATATTTTTAGGCAGATCGGCGTGCACCACATAGCGAACGTTCGATTTATTGATACCCATACCAAAGGCAATGGTAGCCACAATTATCCTGACATCATCACGTAAAAATGCCTCCTGGTTGCGAGCCTTGTCGGCATGGTCCATACCGGCGTGGTAGGCCTCTGCGGCATAACCTTCAGCCTTCAGGTCGGTCGCCAGTGCCTCTGTAGATTTACGTGACAGGCAATAAATAATGCCCGAATCCTCTTTGCGGTTCTCCAAAAAATCCAGCAGCTGGTTAAAACTATCCTTTTTGGGCAGTACGCGATAGGTTATATTGGCCCGGTTGAATGAGGAAACAAATTCCGATGGGTTCTTCAGGTCTAATTTTTCAAGAATATCCTTGCGGGTAAGTTTATCCGCAGTAGCGGTAAGCGCCACAACCGGGATATTAGGAAAGTCGTTTTTCAAACCCGCCAGCATCAGATACTCCGGCCGGAAATCGTGTCCCCAGTGCGATATACAATGCGCTTCGTCAATAGCTATCAAACAAACCGGCAGCGATCTCAAAAAATTGATGAGGTTACTGCCCGAACCAAACAAACGCTCCGGCGCCAGGTAAAGCAATTTGATCTCGCCTTTTTTCAGCTTTTCAGTTATCCGGGCCTGCTCATCCGGCGATTGTGATGAATTTAGAAAAGCAGCCGGTATACCATTCAGGTTCAGGCTGTCCACCTGGTCCTTCATCAGGGCGATGAGCGGAGAGATCACAATGGTCAAACCATCCATCAGAACCGCCGGCAACTGGTAACACAGCGATTTACCGCCACCTGTAGGCATCAGCACCAAAACATCCTTGCCGGCCAGAATATTCCGGATAATAGCCTCCTGCTGGTGCCGGAATTCGCTGTATCCAAAATACTTTTGTAAGGCTTGTATTGGTGTCATGCTGATACGTGAATGTGCAGATATGCAAATGTGCAGATTTTTGATTTGATGCAATAGTGAAATGCTTAAAATTTTAGCATTTTGTTATTTATTAGATTTGAAACCACCTCTGTAACTGCGGGATGCTATAGGGCATGAAGACGGTGAGCCGTAGGCTCTACCTATTTGTAGAAAAAACGACGAATGAAATTTATGCCTCGTAGAGGCTACCCATCCGCAAGATAGGTAACAAGCCTTTCCTTCCATGCCTTAAATGACGGCGAAGGGTAGCCTCTAACGAGGCAATAATCGTTTAATTTTCCGTTTGCTACAAACAGGTATACCCTATGGGTCATATTAAAATATAATACAGATATGTACTGAGAAAACAAAGATGCGATATGCATATCACGTAGAGCCCTTCTTTTCTTAGGAAGGAATCGTGCAAGGTCGGTTCGGTTTTAAAAACTTATTCATATATTCAAGCCACCTAGCAAGCACTTACTTATCTAATATGATGTGAAGAAAATATTGCTTACCAGAATGGCCGTGTCACAAGGTGATGATGCATTTGACAATAGATTGGAACTAGAAATAGATGAAGGTTGGGAATTACCGCAAATTATTGATAAGATTTTACGGCTAAATTACCTGCCAAAAATAAGCGGTGGAAAGGCTACATGGAGTGTTGCTTATGACCAACCATTAGGAGTGATTGCCCAACAATGGGAAAAGCCAAAATTGATTAGTAGCCGATTTCCGTTTTCCATCAATGACAAGTACAAAGATTTCGATAGTTTACATTTTAATTATCATGCTCAAAAAGATCCTGATATTGTTTACGAAGTTTTGTCTCGTTTCAGAACAGTTTGTTAACCCTAATTAATAACAGATACTGCCTAATAGGCACATGTTGTGCTATTCAAAATTTTATTTTTAGCTTAGCTAATCACTATGCTGAAAAAACTACGCTTATCATTTATTTTACTCCTATGTGCCGCGCCGGTTTTAGCGCAGCAGATGCAGTCGCCGTCCGAGTTTTTGGGCTATAAACTGGGTTCGCAATTTACCCCACACACCCGTATTGTAGATTATTTTAAATATGTGGCCGGCGTATCAAAAAACGTCAGGCTACAGCAATACGGTACCACTAACGAGCGCCGCCCGTTGATGGTCATGTTTATTGCATCGGACGAAAATATCAACCGATTACCCGAGATCAGGCAGCATAACCTATCACTGGCAGGTCAGGGCGATAGTAATTCATCATTAAAAAACGCCCCGGTTATTGTATGGTTAAGCTACAACGTACATGGCAACGAACCCAGCTCGAGCGAGGCATCCATGCAGACGCTTTTTGAACTGGCCGATCCGGCTAATACCCGTACAAAACCGTGGCTGGCAAATACGGTAGTCGTTATCGACCCCTGCCTGAATCCTGACGGGCGCGAACGGTACATTAATTTTTATTGCTCGGTAGCAGGAGTTACACCTGATGCCGACCCTGTTGCACGCGAACATAGCGAACCATGGCCGGGTGGCAGGATAAATCATTATTATTACGACCTGAACCGCGACTGGGCCTGGCAAACGCAAAAAGAAACTAAAGCAAGGGTCGCCTTATTCAATCAATGGCTGCCCGAGGTCCATGTCGATTTTCACGAACAGGGCTATAATTCCCCGTATTATTTTGCGCCGGCTGCCGAGCCGTTCCACCGCGACATTACCGCATGGCAAAAGGAGTTCCAGGTGATCATAGGCAGGAATAACGCCAAATATTTCGATCAGCAAGGGTGGCTGTACTATACAAAAGAAGAATATGACTTGCTTTATCCATCTTACGGCGATACTTACCCCATCTATAACGGGTCCATCGGCATGACATACGAGCAGGGCGGAATAGGGGCCGGGCTGGCCATAGCCACGCGCAGCGGCGATACTTTAACGCTTGCAGATCGTATCTCGCACCATCTTTCCAATAGCCTGAGCACTGTCGAAACCGTTTCGGCAAACGGTGCAAAAGCTTTGGAGGAGTTTAAGAAATATTTTGATAACAGCCGGGCCAACCCACCGGGCGACTATAAAACATACGTCATCAAAAACGACAACCAGGATAAGATCGGTATGCTGGGTGCTATGCTTTCCCGTAACGGCATTAAATATTCCTTCGGCGTAAAAGAGAAAAGCAACGGCTATAACTACGTCACCGGGAAAACAGAGGATTTTGAAATAGGGGAAAAGGATATGGTAATAAGCGCCTACCAGCCCAAGGCTGTCCTGGTAAATGTACTGCTTGAACCTAAAACTTTTGTGGCCGATTCCAACACCTATGATATTACCGCCTGGGCGTTGCCCTATGCCTATGGGCTGAAGGCTTACGGGATTAAAGAGGGGCTTAAAAATGACCTTGCCAAAGCAAGCAGTATGCAGGCAGTTAGGGCTGGCAATCCACATGCTTATGCCTACGTGTCTCCCTGGAGGTCGTGGTATGATGTTAAGTTTTTGGCCGGACTGCTGCGCAATAACATCAAAGTTCGTTATTCTGAAAAGCCATTCGAAGCGGCTGGTAAGAAATTTGCAGCAGGGTCATTGATTATTAGCAGGGCCGGCAATAGTGAGAATTTTGATGAAACAGTTCAAAAAGTCGCCGCTGACTGTAACCGCGAACTGACACCCCTGAGCTCGGGTTTTGCCGATAAAGGTGTCGACCTGGGTTCGCATGCGGTCAAATTTATCCGTGCACCGCGCGTGCTGCTTGTTTCCGGCGAGGGCGTTTCCGCAGAAGCGATGGGCGAGATATGGTTCTATTTTGAAAAGGAGATCAATTACCCGGTTACAATAGTAACATATAAAGACCTGGACCGAATAAAATGGAACCAGTTTGATGTTGCTATATTTCCTGATGGTTATTACGAGGACCTGCCGGTCGACAAATTGCAAAGCTGGGTGCACGATGGCGGTAAATTGATAGCTATGCAAAATATCATTTCGCTTTTGACCGATAAAAAAGGTTTTTCCATTAAGGCCGTTAAGGACGATAAAAGCGATACGACAAAGGACCGGTCGGACCTGGTAAGATCCTACGCCGACCGTGATCATGAAGCCATACGCTCAAATGTACCGGGCGCTATCTACAAAGTGGATATGGACAATACCCATCCGCTTGGTTTTGGACTCGATAAATATTATTTCAGCCTTAAACTCGACGACGATCTGTACAAATATCTTGATGACGACGGATGGAACGTTGGTACCGTGGGCAAGAACGGATATGTCGAGGGTTTTGTGGGCCAAAAGGCTAAAGAAAAGATAAAAAACGGTCTGCTGTTCGGCGTGCAGAATTTGGGGCGTGGCTCGGTAGTCTATATGGTTGATGATCCGCTGTTCCGCAGCTTCTGGGAGAACGGCAAACTGCTTTTTGGCAACGCGGTGTTTATGGTAGGACAGTAACTTAGTTGGCAGTTTGCAGCGGCCTCTATAAAACTGCCAACGGCAAACTGCCAACTAATAACTGCAAACTTAATTCGCCCCTTTCACCCTGTTATTCAGGTCATCCGCGCCGGTTTCGTGCTTGCGCATTTTTATCTTGGTGCTTCCGAAATTGTAAGTAAATGTCAGTCTTGCGATGCGTGTTTCGCGTTTCTGCCTGATATCAAAGTCAACGCTCTGGTACTTACTGGTAACGTCGTTGCGGCGCATGTTAAATATATCGCTCACCGAGAATTTAAGGTTTGCCTTTTTGTTAAGGAACGAATGGCTCACCCCGGCATCTACGCTATATTGCGGTTTTACATAAAACAATGCATAGGTCAACGCTGATTGGTAATTGCCTGTCAGTTCAAACCTGTAGCCTTTTATCGGGGTGAATGTTTCGTTGGCCCTTATTTGATAAGCTGTCTGGCCGCGGTCGAGGTTTGCACCTTCTAATCCATTCGATTTAAAGCCCAGGTAGAATACCGTAACGTTCGCATTACCACTCCACCATTTGTTAATGGTATATGGTGCAAACAGGTTGGCGCTGTAATTTATCTGCGTTTGTAAGTTCTGGCTGGTCACAAAACCGATCTTTGTTTTGGGGTCGGCCCCGGGTATCTCAGATATTACGTCCGTGGTACGGCTATAGCCCAGGCTTAAATTGATACTCTTATTATAGGTATAGTTCAACTCGAAGTTGTTGGTATACTGCGGTTTCAAATAAGGGTTGCCTTTTTGATAGGTATATGGGTCCAGGTGATACACAAACGGGTTCAGGTTATCATACTGCGGGCGGTCGATACGGCGGCTGTACGAAATACCGATCTCGTTCTTATCATTAATAGTATGATTAATAAACACACTTGGGAACAGGTTGAAGTAATGCCTTGATACAACCTGGGTTACATTCAGCGAGTCGCCGGTTGCGTTTGAACTGGTGTACTCGCCGCGCAAGCCCAACTGCACAGATGTGTTTTTATAATCCTTTGAGAAATTGATATAACCTGCATCTATCTTTTCATCGTAAATAAAATGGTTCACGCTAAGGTATTGCCCGCCCTCAACCACAGATTGCTGCAGATCATTATCCGTTTTTACGTCACTCAGTTTCACACCTGTTTCAAATTTTACTGATTTGGTGATGGGCAGGGTATAGTCAGCCTTTGCGGTGTGGATATCGATATTCGATGGTGTCAGGTTTCCCAGAAATGCTGCGGGATGTTGCTGGCTACCATCGGCCAGGAAAAAGTTGGTCATATAATAGGCGTTCGAATTATTTTTGAATTTCGAATAGTCCAGGTCGATATTCAATTGCTGCCCGGCGGTATCCAGTTTCCAGGTATCATTCAGGTTAACAGCAATATTATGATAGCTCTGGTTGAAAACGGCTGCTGTCGTCAATGACGAATCCACCTGGCTAAAGTTCGGGCCAATATGCGTTGTGTTGGTATTGTTGTCCACTTCCGAATTGAAATAGCCGCTAACTACAAAGCCTACGGTGTTTTTGTCCGAGATATCGTAATCAGCCCCTACGCGGTAGCTGTTGTTATGATTGGTTTGGGGTAGTTCGCTGAATTGGTCAAAAAAGGTTTGTCCACCCACACTATCGGTAACAATACGTTTGATGCCGATATTCTGGTATCTTTTGTTATCGTTGTGGCTAAACGTACCAAACAGGTTTAACCTGCCTTCTTTATGGTTCAATTGAAAGGTCTCGTTATCCTTGCCATTTTTTCCGTAACCAACGCCGGCAGTTATGCTGCCATTGGTGCCGGTTTGCCTGTTCTTTTTAAGCTTGATATTGATAATACCCGAATTTCCCGAAGCATCATATTTAGCCGACGGGTTCGAAATGATCTCGATCGATTGTATCGTATTGCCGTCTGTTGAACGCAATAAAGTAGCTAATTGGGCGGACGTGAGGTAGGTTAATTTATCGTTCAGCATTACGGTTACACCCTGTTTGCCTTTCAGGCTGATATTATCGTCCTTATCCACACTCACACCGGGCGCCCGCTCCAATATATCCATTGCCGAATTGCCTGCTGCCAGCACACTACCGGCTACGTTCAAAACTACCCGGTCCGACTTCTGCTCAATCAGCGGCTTGCTGGCCACAATATTTACCGTACTTAAATTATGATCGTTCGGTTGCATAGCTATCTGTGGCACAGTGACGCTTTTTGATGCCTGACTAATGGTGAAGGGCTTGCTCGTGGCCTTGTCGTAACCAACGGTAGTGGCCTTTACCAGGTATTGCCCGTCTTTAATATGCTCAAACACATAAACACCTGCGTCGTTGCTTATGGCTCCTTTTACAATTGTGGAGTCTTTTGCATTTAACAGGCTGGTGGTGGCAAACATCATTGGCTTTCCGTGCTCGTCGAGCAGCGTGCCTGATATGCGCCCGCCGGGTACGGAAGTTTGCGCCAAAGCGGCGCCCGATATTCCAAGAATAAAAAGGAAGGTGTAAAATATTTTGAGGATAGCTGGTTTCATGTCTGTTGTGTGTTTAAAAATTTGGGCAATAAATGACCCATAGGGGGTTTTCCCTTATTTTTTGGTTTGTTAAATAAGTTGCCTGGTTTACCGGTTATTCAACCGTTGTTATGGATGAGTAACGGGTGTTATTTGTATCTGCTTTGTTCTTTCTCCATTTGTAGTTCTCGTACGTTTGGGCAATAGTGCTCCCTTCAGAGTATTTCTCTCTTTTTTTAGTAAACCTTTAAAATGAGGCTTGCGGATATTGCCGCGGTTATTATTTTGTTATTTGTATTAAGATGCAGTAACGGGTGGATTGGTTACAGCCATTTTTGCGTTTTTCGGCGAAAAGTGATATTTGCATACGCGAATGGCCTGTTTTTGTCGGTGAATGTCAATTAAAGTTTTTTAATGCCGGCGCCACACCGCTTATCACGTCTTTAAATAACGAAAATCCGCTTTCGTTTAGCCCGGTTTGCTCTTGTTTGTCTCCATCACCCTGATTTTTATTCAAATAAACATCAGTTCCTTCCTCCGGTAAATATTTTTTGACCAACGGCCCGCCGTCTTTGACCATTGGACGAACCTGGCCGGGTTTAGCAATACTGGCCGATCCTTTGTGTGTATAGTAAAAGAGAAGTATAAGTCCGCACAATAGCAGCAGGCTTATATAGGTCGATGGCATTTTCATGAGCATGCTTTTTTGGTATGAAGTAAATCATGAGCTGCCTTATTCCATTACCGGCAGCTCATGAATCTTTATATCTTATTTGATCTTCGAACTGTCAACCGGCAGGTGCTTTCTTATTATAGTGTCGGTTACCAGCGTATCTACTTTACATTGTATGCCGTTGTCAGTCATCACAAAGGTGGCGTCGGTTACTTTATCATAATCCTTTTTATTGATCTCGTTGCAATCATGAATACTGAAGTTCGCAATCCTGTCCACATCGTGATCAATAACCACTTTGGCATTTTTAGGTAGCTTGAGCGTAAGATCGATTTCTTCGTCGTGCCACAATTCGTCGTTTTTTCCATAAAAGCGCTGATCGAATTTGAGTATCGTATCTTTCTGGCTGAATATGTATTTGATGTTACGTGCATTATTAAAGGCGTCTTCGTAATAAGGCCCCCTTGCACGTGAGGATTTGATCAGCACCGGCTGGCCCGAATCGCTTGTCTCGATATTGAGCCTGATATTTCGGTGCGAGAAACTTTGAAAGTCATTATCGTCGTCATCGGCAACCTTCATATTCGGCGATAGGTTTTTGATGTTTAATCTTACGCTGTCTTCGGCCGAGAAATATTTAAGGTCGTTCAGCTTTATATAGTATACATTGTCTTTTGTTGGCTGAAGTGCTATAGTTTCGACAACGCTGGCATGGGACTGGAACTCCGAAGCAATGCCAACCGTATTATATACCAGCGCGCCCACGGCACAAAGCCATATGATCAATGCGGCCGTGCCACCTGAGCGGCTAATGCTTCCCACATTAAATATGCTTTTAAGCACCAGCATCATAATACTGATAAGCGGAACTACTGCAACTATGTAGCCTGCAATAAATATATAGTCGGCATGATGGTGGCGTAATATCTGATAGGGCAGCTCGTGAAACGGTCCGAAATAACCCACGCTCAGCAAAGCGATGAATGCAACAGTAAAGAAAACCAGGAACCCGGCGCAGGTTAATATAAGGGCAATTCCGATAAGTTTTAAAAGTACCTTGGCCGCTCCGTTAAAGAACGTACCGAGGTGATGCACAAAGTCGCCTGTAAAGTCGCGCGCCTTGTAAACAAACGGCCGCGCCTCGTGGTGAAGGTTTGACAGGTTGTTGCGCATGCCGCCCAGTTCTTCTTCAAAATTCTTTTTAAAACCCTGAAGGTTCAGCTTTTCGCCCTTCATAGCCATACGGTCGGCGCGGGTAACCGCTTTGGGTATCACTATCCATAATATGATGTATAGTATAATGCCCGTACCGGCAAACAGGAACGAAAGGGCGAACGCCAGGCGTATCCACACCACGTCGACATCAAAATAATTGGCAATGCCTGCGGCTACGCCGCCCAACAGGTGGTCATCCGGGTCGCGGAACAACCTGCGCGAGCTGGTACTGTTATAATAGGTATCGCTGAAAGTGGGTTCTGTATCCATTTCAGATTTCTCAAAATCTTCAACTGTCCCCATCTGGCCGATAACCGAATTTACGTCCTGCTCCACAATAACCTGTTTGTTTTCGCCAGCAAGCAGTTCGTTAAACATTTCGGCAATGCGGTTTTCTATATCGGTAGTTATTTCCAGGCTGTCGGCCGAATTCATAAAATGACGTTTTACATCCGTCATGTAGTTTTTCAGTATTTCATAGGCATCTTCCTCGATGTGAAATACTATGCCGTTTATATTTATGATAATTGTTTTGTTCATGATCTTTGTTTCTTAAATGTCATTGGGTCATTAGTAGTTAAGCGCATTGCTTTTACCTTTCTGTTTTCACCTTTCTCTCACCGATAGATGTTTGGACGGCAAATGCCAGTTCCTGCCAGGTTTTGTCCAATTGTTCCAAAACATTTTTGCCTTCGTCCGACAGGACGTAATATTTTCGCGGCGGCCCCGAGGTTGACTCGACCCAATTATAGCTGAGGAGTCCATTGTTCTTTAATCGGGTTAGTAAAGGATACAAAGTTCCCTCTACAACAAGCAATTGGGCCTTCTTAAGTTCAGCAATGATATCTGAAGCATATATTTCGCCCTTTGCTATAATGGAAAGAATGCAATATTCCAAAACACCTTTCCTCATTTGCGTTTGTGTATTTTCGACAATCATATCACAAAGATATATGTTTTAAATTGTATTATGCAATACATAGTACTAAAATTATTAATTTTTATATACGAAAGAGTCTTTTTTTCTGAAAAAACATGTTTTTGTTAGATTTTATTTGACTTTTTAATAATGTAACACTACTTTTATCTTTAATTAACTATTAACTGATCTTATTATTAACGAAATGAAAAAACTTCTACTAGTAAGTTTGTGCTTTCTGATGTTATGCGTAACGCAGGTATTTGCACAAAACCGTACTATTACAGGTACGGTTACGGCCAAAGAGGATGGCCTTCCCATTCCGGGAGCCACAGTAAAGGTGAAGAATTCGACTGTAGTTACAGTATCTAACTCAGCCGGTAAGTATTCACTAAGTGTGCCACCAGGTTCCTCAATCCAGGTATCCTTTGTGGGCTACACTACCCAAACAATTGCCGTAGGCAATCAATCCACCATTAATGTGGTATTGGTTTCGTCCGCAAATCAATTGGGCGAGGTTGTTGTAACCACCTCACTGGGCATCAGGCACCAGGCAAAAGAATTAGGTTACTCAGCAGCAACCATTACTCCTAAGGAGTTGACCCAAACCAACGTAACTAACGTTGCCCAGGGTTTAACGGGTAAGGTTGCAGGCTTGGGTATCTATACGCTTGACAACGGTGTCGACCCTCAGATCAACGTTAACCTTCGTGGTTTCCGTTCATTGGAAGGTAACAATGGTGCACTGATTGTTATTGATGGTGTTCCCGTGCCGAGCCAAACCATCGGTGCCATTAACCCTAACGATATTGCTGACGTTACCATCCTGAAAGGTGCGGGCGCTGCGGCTTTGTATGGTTCACAGGCATCAAACGGCGCTATATTGATCACCTCTAAAAGAGGAACAGGCGATGGTAAACCACAAATCATTTACCAAAACTCGTTCCAACTTGAAAGGGTAGCATTCTATCCAAAATTACAAAGCAGTTTCGGCCCTTTCGGTGGTGAGCCAAACTACCTTGATCCGATAACCGGCGCTTCACAGTACGTTCCTTATGAGAACCAGTTGTACGGGCCACGTTTCGATGGATCGATCGTGCAAGTAGGCGCGCCTTTGGATAGTGCCAATGGTACTGTTATTAAAGTCCCTTATTCTGCGTTAAAAACAAACCCAATACAGCAGTTCTTCCAAACAGGTATAACCGAACAGAATGATATCTCTTACTCACAGGGTGATGCCAAAAACTCGTTCTATATGTCGGCGCAAAATGCCTACAGGAAAACTGTAGTGCCTGACGACAAAAACATTAAGGATGCGTTCAGTGCCAGAGGACACCGTACTTACGGTATATTCTCGGCCGATTACTCTATCAGCTATACAAAAACCGATGTTAGCACTTATGTGCATAACAGTAACAACTTTAGCAACCAGTTCCAAAACCAGTTTGGTGGCGTACCCGGAAGCTTTGTGACAAATGCAGGCGCCAATGACTTGTATTCATCGGTATTACAATGGCCGGCTTTCCTTGATATCAAAAAATATTCAGATCCTGACTCTGATATAGGTAATGCAAGCAACTTCTATGATGCTTATGCTATCAACCCATACTGGATCATCAAACATACCAGGGACAATTATACAAGGGACCAGGTATTATCGCAATTGAAATTGAAATTGGAACCTACTGATTGGTTATCTGCAAGCTACCAGGTTTCTAACAACTTTGGTGTTTACCGCGAAAGAATGACCAAACAGGAAGTTGACTTTACAGACTACGGCATCAGCGACTATTGGGGCGCCGGTAATACTGCATCAGGTTTTACCACCGGTAAAGCCTTAGGAAGTGTTTATGACCTGTATAACTTTGGTGACGGTACCGCGTTCGGAGCCAACCGTATTGAAGGTGACGCTGTTATCGATCTTCATCATAACTTCTTCAAGGATTTCAAAACAGAGTTGATCGTAGGTAATACCATTTATCAAACGTATAGCAAACAGCAAGCTACCGGCAGCAATCAATTGCTTATCAAGGACTTGTATAACATCAATTACATTGGTGGTTTGATCCAGGCCGCCGAGCAGGAATTCAGACAGCGTCAGATCGCTTTCTTTGCTGACTTAAACATCAGTTATAAAGGATGGTTAAACCTGGAGGCAACGTTCCGTAACGAACAGGATTCTCGCCTTTCAAAAGCACAACGGTCATTTAACTATCCTTCGGCTAAATTGTCATTCATACCAACAGATGCCTTCGCAGCTTTAAGGGACAATAAAATTCTCAGCTTTCTGAAAGTTTACGGATCGGTAAGCCAGGTGGGTAACATCAACATCGGAGATTACCAGATTTATAACAACTTTAACCTTGCTCCTGGCTTCCCTTACGGATCGTTGGGTGGATTGACGGCAAGTACAACCAATTTTAGTGCAGGCTTGAAACCAGAGTTAACCCGTGAGATCGAGTTTGGTACCGAAATAGGTTTGTTCAGCAACCGTTTGTATTTCAACTATAGCCACTATCAGCAAAGGGATAAAAACCAGACTGTTTATATAGGTACCTCCATCGCGACAGGTTATAGTTCAGACTTGATCAACATTGGTGAAACACAGTCGACTGGTAACGAACTCCAGGTTAAAGGAGAGATACTTACACAGGCACAAAATAATTTTGGTTTTACAATGGAGGTTAACTTTTCTCAGAATGAGTCGAAAGTTGTTTCATTACTTCCCGGTGTTAACCAATTGTCCCTTGGTAATAACCAGTATGCTATCGTAGGTCAGCCGTTCCCGCTGTTAAGGGGTACTGACTTCGTTCGCGATCCTCAGGGTCATGTAGTTGTAAGCGGAACCACAGGTTATCCAATTCAAAATGGTTCAAACTTAACCACCTTTGGCAGAACGACACCTGAATATATCGTTGGTGTGCATCCAACATTTAGTTACAAGTTTGTTAGCTTATCAGGATTATTTGAATATCGTGGCGGTGATGTGGTATTTAACCAGATCGGAGGTACAATGACTTTTGCAGGTTCATCTTACCAGTCTGCATCAGCAGGCCGTCAGCCTTTCATTTATCCAAATTCAGTAATTCAAACTTCACCAGGTGTTTACACTGCTAATACCAATGTGAACGTTGTAAATGGTAACTACGGTTTCTGGCAAGGTTCTGCTTTCCCAAGCACAAACAGCCCGTTTGTATCAAGCGGCGCTTTCTGGAAATTGCGTGAAATTAACCTGTCGTTCAAGCTAGATCAGTTTATTAAGCAAAGTAAATATATAAAAGGAGCAACGCTTGCATTTACAGGTCGTAACCTTTTCGTTTGGGTTCCGAAAAGCAACCCTTGGACAGATCCTGAATTCTCAAACCAGGGCCCAACCGGGAACGGTAGCACTCCAGGTGTAAATAACGTTAACCAATTGCCGGGCACAAGGATATTTGGGGCTGATCTTAAATTAACCTTTTAATTGAAGTAAAGAGATGAAAAAATATATTTTAATTGTAGCAGCATTTTTTACGGCGGGAATTTCCGGATGTAAAAAAGACTATTTGAGCCTTGAGGTGAACCCCAACGTTCCATCGGTCACTACACCGTCGCTTAGTTTGTCAGCAGCGTTAAATGCTACAGCTTCTTCGGTGGTAAATCAATATGCCGCATATGGTGTTTGGGCTGGTTTTTGGACCACCAGCGGTAACTATGTCCCTAATCAAACGGTTAATCAATTTAACCTGACTACCGGTTCGTTAAATAGCGACTGGGCTGATTTTTACGGACAACTAACAAACTACAACACTTTGGAAAATTTGGCCGCGGCAGATCCAAGCCAGGTTAATTTTCAGGCGATTGCTAAAATTATGAAAGCCTATGGTTTTCAGCATTTGGTAGATGAGTTTAATGATGTACCGTATTCACAGGCCTTCCAGCCTTCTACAATTCTTTTCCCGGCCTATGATAAGGGAACAGATATTTACGAGGACCTTGGCAAACAACTTGACGCAGCCATCGCACTGATCAAGGGAGCGCCTAGCACCGCGGCCAATCCGGGGACTGCCGACATTGTTTTCGGCGGCGATATGACAGGATGGCTGAAATTTGCAAATTCCCTGAAATTACGTTTAGCTATGCGCGTTAGCACCAAGACTCCAGGTGATCCTTTAGTAACAGATCTTGCTTCTACCCAGGCGGACGGTTATCTTGATGGTGATACGTTCGCAGCAGCGAATCCTGGTTATTCAAATACTACTGGTAAACAGAATCCATTTTATGGTACGTATGGATTTGATGCTTCGGGAAACCCGGTTTTTGGTAATGTTTATTACAGGGCTAATGACTTTTCAGTAAAGACACTTACCAACTTCAATGATCCGCGCCTTAATGTGTTATACACCAAGGTTCCTACATCGAGCACCGACGCTACATTGGTAATTCAAGGTAATATTTTCGGCGATCCGGGTGTTAAATCTAACTCTTATACCAGCGCTATCGGTGCCGGTTTGCTGAAATCACCATCCCAGGATGCCATATTGTTTTCTGGTGCAGAATCGTTATTTCTGCAGGCTGAAGCAGCAAATAAGGGATTTATCAACGGGAATGCTCAAACCCTGTATGAGGCAGGCATAACCGCCTCATTTGAGGCACTGGGACTAACCGCAGGCCAGGCTTCTACTTATTATGGCCAAACTCTGCCCAATGTAGGCTGGGCCTCTTCACCAAATAAAGAACAGGCCATACTTACGCAAAAATGGATAGCGCTTAACGGTTATTTCAATTTTGAAGCCTGGAATGAATATCGCAGAACTGGTATACCGGCGCACCCGTCATCAATTGACCCAGCCGCTATCAGTGCAACATATCCAACCAGGGTACTATATCCAACATCTGAGTTAAGCACAAACCCAACCAATTTAGCTAAAGAAGGAACGATAGACGTGTTCACAAGCAAAATATTCTGGGCCCAATAATTTAAAAAACAATGAAAAAGAGATTATATTTTATTTCCACGCTACTTTTGGCCGCGACGGCGCTTAGTTTAAGCTCATGTCTTAAGGACCCACGGTATGTAGATTTCAGCAAGGCTGGAAATGTGGTTAATATGCCTTTTAGCGGTCAGGCTTATTTTGGCAGCGATGCCATTACCGAAGCGCCCGCTGATGATGCTAACGGGACTATTGTAAGGCAATTTTCTGTCAACGTGGCGACTGCTAACCCACCGACTACTGATACTAAAGTTACGTTAGCCGTTGACAATTCGTTGGTTGATACCTACAACGCTTTGGGTGGCCCGGTTACTTATGAAGCAATGCCTGCCGAAGCTTATTCGTTTACAACCACTGAGGTTACTGTACCTGCAGGAAAGCAATATGCAGTTACATCCGTAACTTTTTATAAAAACCTGCTTGATCCTTCAAAAAGCTATATGCTGCCTATTAAGATAGCAAGCACTACGGGAGGATACACCATTAGCGGTAACCTTGGTGTACATTACTATCACTTTATAGGTAACGACTTTGCCGGTGTTTATGAGCACTTTTATACCCGGTGGAATGTGGCTGATTCTACAACAGCAGCTCCATCTACTCCGCGTACAGACGAAGGAACGGACATAATCAATCCGGTTACCCCAACTGAATTTACGGTGGTAACGGATTATTTCACCCAACCTCGTTATGATGTTACGTTCACTAAAACCGGCACTGGAGCGTCAGCTACTTACTCAAACTTCCAGATAGGATTTTATGGAACAGATGTAGCTGATTTGTTTACCCCGAACGGAGTTTCGGTGGGTACACAGCCTCAGATATTGCCTGCCGATTATCATACGAATCCCTACGATCCTAACAAGCAATACACTTACGCGGAAGCGTTAAAGCTGTTCAGGTTTTATTTCACCACGGCCTCAAGGTCGATTATCGACGAATTTATCAAGCCGTAGTAGTTATTACAAAATACTTAAGCCTCCCGGTAAAACCGGGAGGCTTTTTTTTTGACTGGGGCGTGAAGATATTATGTAACATAATTGTTAGAGATAAATGAAAACTAAACTTTTGGGAAATAAATCTGAAATACTATTTTAGCCCAAATGATAATTAATTTATGAAAAAAACTATTCTATCGTGCCTTTTAGCCTTATCAATGGCACAAATAGCATCCGCACAGGAGACCGCAGCGAGTGGCTCGGTAAAAGATGACAATGGAACGCCCCTCCGTTATGTATTTATATTGGATGCGCAAAGCAAATCTGCCGCCCTTACTGATTCGCTCGGAAATTTTAATATCAAGGCGTCAACTGATTCCAAATTACAATTTGCGTTACCCGGATACAAAGATGTGGCAATGCCTGTTAATAAAAGTGGTGCAGGTTTGCAGGTGGTCTTAAAGGAAACTAATCCTGGTGCTGTTAAGGCAACAGACAGCGTAGGCGCGAACCTAACTAACCGGATCGAAAAAACGGATGTAACGTCATTACGCATGGGCGGACAGATTGCTCCTGGTCATCAGAAGGGCAATTTGGTTGGAAGCCAGTATTTTTTTGACACCTTTGCGCATGGATTTATTGTGGAACCATCGGGCAATATTGTTTACAGTTCTGATAACCTGCTAAATTTTGATAAGATAAGAGGGGGGCTTTTATTAGCCAAAGACCCCAAAAATATTGAACTGGTAGATTGGGATCGCGTGAAAGGGTTCACGTTATACAGCCCGGCAGGTGTTCGTTTTGATTTTGAAAAGGACACCACTATTAACCCAACCCATTTTTTGCAGGTGATTGCTACCGGTCCGAAATATAAAATTTACAAGCTTATAAAAACCAGGTTCGTTCGGTCTGATTACGTGAATAACGGAGCTGCACCGCATGGGCATGATTATGACGAGTTTGTGGATGATGCCGATTATTTCGTGGTAGATGTGCAGGCAAACAAGCATATGGAATTATCACTTAAAAAGAAATCACTTAAAGCAGATTTTGCTAAGGAAGGTGATAAGATAGAAAAGTATTTGAAAGATAACTCCGGAAGAATTGATGATGCTTATTTGAGTAAACTGGGCGACTATATGAACCAGTAATTAAAAATATATCCCTTTGAAAACAGCAAGACGCGGCCCCGAAGCCGCGTTCGCTGTTTTAGGTAAAAAGCTATTTTTTATCGGCGCTGTACTTACCTGGCCCCAGGAAAAGGAGCCCGGCAAACATAACAGCGGTTTCAATAGCTTGCGCGGCATCGCCCAGGCCACCGCCGTTGCCAAAATGAGAAAAAGCGGCAACTACAAGGGTTATCACAAATAACAGGCAGACGAGCCTGAAAGCTAATCCGATGATCACAAGGAAACCGCCAACAGTTTCAACAAGTGCCGCCAGCAGGCCCCATACAACCGGCAGAAAATGAATGCCAACATATTTTGTCGACTCTCCTAACCCTTCCCAGGTTTTTACACCCCCGGTAAGCAGCGGCCAGCCATGATAAATAAACATACCGCCCAGGCCAAGGCGTATAATCAATAATCCAAAATTTTTGTAATTCCCTAAAGCGCCAAATAATGCCATTGTTTTTAATAATTAAATGTGTTAAAATAGATGTAGTTGCAGATGAACTTTAAGATAAGGCATAAAAGGCCTCCGCCTGTTTTTCATGTACCGATAAAGCGAGCGTTTTCCCAAATATCAGCGACTGGTTATCGGGTATGTGCCCGGCCGGAAAATCGAAACAAACGGGATAATTATAGTTTTTTACCACTTCCATCACAATTTCGGGGACAGTTTGGCCGAATGGGATATCATTATCCTTCAATTCGGTAAATCCTCCAACTATAAGCCCTGCAAGGTTTTTCAATTTCCCTGCCCGGTCCAGTGTACGCACCATGCGGTCCACTGAATACAGGTACTCGCCAACGTCCTCAATAAAAAGTACTTTCCCGTTATAGTCATAGTCAGATACTGAACCCAGCACGGCTACCAGCAGGCTCAAATTTCCGCCAGCCAGGATGCCCGTACCCGTTCCACTCCGATTTAATTGATGTGATTCGAATTTGTAGCCAAACTCCTCGCCAAACAATGCCTTTCTGAGCGTTTCCAAAGAGTATTTTGAAGCATCCGGCACGGTTACCGGCATTTGCCCGTGAATAGTTTGGGTGTTATAATTTTGATGAAGGTGCGCATGTAAAACAGTGATATCGCTGAAGCCGACCAGCCATTTTGGATTATTTTCGAAACGGCTGAAATCAACCTTGTCGATCATGCGGATAGTGCCGTAACCACCCCGTGCGGCTATAATAGCTTTAATGCTATCATCGTAGATAAATTTTTGCAGATCGCGTGCGCGCAGGTCGTCATCCCCGGCAAACTGGTGGTAAGATGCGCTCAATGTTTCGCCCAATACTACTTTAAGTCCCCACGACTCTAACAGGGCCACGGCATCGTCCATAGGTTTGGGTAGCTTTTTTGCAGGACAGGTAATAGCAACTTTGTCGCCTTTTTTCAGAAATGGCGGCGAGATCCCGGAAATGACCGACGGATTATTCATTATTATTAATTAAAAACTTGCGGACTTTCCGACTTACGGACTTTCCGACACAAATCAATTATCTTTGCAATCCGTCAACCAGGCGGATCGGACGCAATTTAACACAATGTCACAACTTAATAAATTTAAACGCTATACTATAACTTCGGCTTTGCCGTACGCTAATGGTCCGCTGCACATCGGCCACCTGGCAGGGGCATATTTGCCCGCCGATATTTTTGTACGTTACCTGCGCCTTAAAAAGCAGGACGTGGTTTATATCTGCGGTTCCGATGAGCATGGTGCGGCTATTACCATTAAAGCAAAAAAAGAAGGCACTACGCCACAGGCGATAATTGACAAATATCATAAACAGATAAAGCAAAGCTTTGAAGATTTCGGCATCGCGTTCGATATTTATCATCGCACGTCATCGCCCATTCATCACGATCTGTCGCAGGAATTTTTCCTGAACCTGTACGAAAAGGATGAATTTGTAGAGAAATTTTCGGAACAATATTTTGATGAGGATTTTCAGCAGTTTTTAGCCGACCGTTATATCACCGGAACCTGCCCTAACTGCAGTAACCCGAATGCCTATGGCGACCAATGCGAAAACTGCGGCACATCGCTCAACCCGACAGACCTGATCAATCCGGTATCCACATTAAGCGGTAAAACGCCGATCTTAAAACCAACCAAGCATTGGTATTTGCCATTGGATAAATACCAGCCCTGGCTGGAAAAATGGATAGACGAAAAGGAAGGTGAATGGAAAGTTAACGTATTCGGGCAATGTAAATCGTGGCTCAAATCGGGCCTGCAGCCACGCTCGATGACCCGCGACCTGGATTGGGGTATCGATGTTCCGCTGGAAGAAGCGAAAGGCAAGAAGCTTTACGTGTGGATGGACGCGCCGATAGGCTATATTTCGGCCACTAAACAATGGGCGCTCGATCATGATAAAGACTGGAAATTATACTGGAAAAAACAGGCTAAGGAAGAAGACAATGCCTGCCTGATACATTTCATTGGCAAGGATAATATCGTTTTCCATTGTATTATTTTCCCGGCCATTCTGCGTGCGCACGGCGAATATATTTTGCCGCAAAATGTCCCCGCCAACGAGTTTCTGAATTTGGAGGGCGATAAGCTTTCTACCTCACGTAATCATGCAGTTTGGCTGCACGAATACCTGGAGGAATTTCCGGGCAAGCAGGACGAGTTGCGCTATGTATTGACATCTATTCTGCCCGAAACAAGCGACAGCGAATTTACCTGGAAGGATTACCAGGCCAGGGTGAACAATGAGCTGGTGGCTATCCTGGGCAATTTTGTGAATAGGGTGATGATCCTGATGCACAAATTTTTTGACGGGAAAGTGGAAAGTGCCGCGGGTAAAATTGTATTGGACGAACCGGTTATCGACACGGAACTTTGCCGGCTTTATGATGAATTGGAACGCGGCCTCGAAACCTACAAATTCAGGCAGGGCATGCAAACCGTTATGGATATAGCACGCATCGGCAATAAATACCTGACCGAAAAAGAGCCCTGGAAGACCATAAAAACGGATCCGGACGACGCCCGCAAAACTTTGCACAATTGCCTGGTGCTGATAGGTCACCTGGCCGCATGCCTGCAGCCGTTTTTACCGGCAACTGCTAAGAAAACGTTGCACATGCTGAATTGGCCTGCCGACCAGGTAGGTTTTGATGAAGAAATGGCCTTCCCGTCAGGACATCAGCTGAACCCGGCTGCTTTGCTGTTTGAAAAGGTTGAAGATGGCCCTATAGAAGCGCAAATAGCAAAACTGGAATCAAAAAAACAGCAGTCGGCCCAGGCTAAAAGTATTCATGTGCCCGAGCCTAAAGAGAATATCAGCTATGAAGCTTTCGCGACGATGGATATCCGTGTAGGTACAATACTGACGGCGGAAAAGGTTGCTAAAACCAAAAAGTTGCTGAAACTAACCATCGATACAGGTATCGATCAGCGTACGGTAGTGTCAGGACTGGCCGAGCAATACGAACCCGAAGCCATCATCGGTAAAAGGGTAAGCATACTGGTAAACCTGGAGCCACGGGAAATTAAAGGCATCCTGTCGCAAGGCATGATCCTGATGGCCGAGGACAGTGAAGGCAAGCTAAGCTTTGTACAACCTGCCGACGACCTGCATAATGGTTCTGTTGTAAGATAAGAGATAAATTTGCACCTTTGCAGCTTAGAATATGCATATCTGCACATCCACGCATTTGCACATTCGACAAGGTCCCGTAGTTCAACGGATAGAATAGGAGTTTCCTAAACTCTAGATATGAGTTCGATTCTCGTCGGGACCACTAAAAACGCAGTTCTTCCCTATAAGAGCTGCGTTTTTTGCTTAATGGGGCGAATAATAGGTAAAGTTCGCAAGGCTCGAATTGAATCTAAATAAACTTTTGAGCAAATCTAAATTGCTTTTCTTCAAACAATTTTCTGGTGATCAAAGCGATATTTTGGACTTTGATGGCATTTTCAAAAGCGCCTTGAGGTCTGTTTTATAATGGGATTTAATTCTCAAAGTTCTCATACCTTGCCCCCTTGGGGGAAAGGTTGAATTTTAAGAGGGTACAGTAATTGTCTGATGAACTGTATTAAGCTGTTTGGTGATTCAAAGGAATATCACTTGGTGATGAATTCAAAGCAAAAACAAGGCTCAAGCGAATAAACGAGGAAATCACTGAAAAGCATGGTGAGCCCTGATGAAAAGCGTAAAGTATTGCGCAACGATTTATAGTGGTGGACAGCGGAACGTGGTAAATATCATAAAAGCATGGACAAATATGAACAGGTGTTGTGCGATGAGATAAGCAGGATTGTAGAAATTGTCGAAGACGCACTTTTTATGCTTTGAGGCAACTTATTTAAGTTAAACCTCACTTACCCTCACCTATCCCCAAGATCGTTGAACTCTCAAAAGAAAACGCCAAAGAAAACGCAAGAATTTCCTCGGAAAGTCTAGGTCGATTTAAAAAGCGGGTTATTTTTTAATGTGACATTTATAAATGTACATTCGAGAGCTTGACGATAGGTTGGCATCGTATTTTCCGAATATATGCGTGGTGTCACCGACAGCTATTTGAGCGACTTCATCACGCCAGCCATCTTTATTTTGAGGACAGTTTGAAAATTCTATGGACTCATAAGGATTATCCGCTGATTGCATAACAATCAAAGCGCATCCAAAATCGGTTTTTATCTCAGTAATCCTACCAATAACATCAATGGTATTGCCATCGTATTTATTGTCAAATGACACTTTGTTAGATTTAAAATTATTAAACCAATCTTCTACTGAATAATTTTGAACAAAATCATTTAGACCTACTTCGCCGTCGACCGTTTCAACGCTATCAGATTGTTTGATAGCATTTGTAATTTGCGCGGTATCATTCAGGTCGTCAGAAATTTTGTGTTTCCATCCAAGTTTTTGACATGCCCATGGTTCTGTTATTACGACAATTACTGTAACAACAATTGTTGCAATAACCAATACCAGGGTTCTTAATGTTTCATTACGAAAACGTTTAGGCGTTGAATTCATTTGAAGGTCTTTAGTCACCTTCAGTTCCAAAAGGTATTTAAAAAAATCAAGCGTGGAACTGTAGCCTACTGCGATCAAGGTACTGGTATACCCAAGGACAAATAGACTAAGCCCACGCCTGTAGCGTGAGCGTTAATCTTCATTCCTTGTCCTTTTAAAAATTACCAGTTTTTGACAGCAAGTGTGAAGCTAACGCTAAATCGTTATTTCAATATTTTTTTAATTCTTTATGTTTCCAATAAGCCAAATGGTTAAAGTAAGGCGCTAAGTTCCAAATTATTTTTCAACATTTTTCTATCAGCTCGAAATAGTGCTTTCTCGTTGTAAACCGAACAAAACCGAACGGTATCTAAACTAAATTTTTCTCAAAATGTGAATAATATTTCCAGGATTTTGAGTTTGCCGTATTTCATGGGAGTTAATAGGGTCAGGCGGAGCCCTATAAAAAAATTAAAAATGAAATACAATTACTACAACGAAGCACTTTATGTGGAAGTTAAAACCTTAAGTATTCCTGAATACTATAACAAAAAGGAAATTGAAGGAGAAAATGAAAAATTGCTATTCGATTGCTTTGAAAATGATGGCATCAAAGAACCTTTGATTATTAACAGCCATCCCAAAAGATTGGGCAAAATTATCAATGGCGTTAAGCGATTCGAGTATGCAAAGAGAAAGGGTATTGTTGACGTTCCGGTTTATTTTTTATATCTGGATGAAACAGACGAAAAGCGAATACACTATGAATTAAGTATTGTAACACGTGAATATTGTATAGCCGAAATAATAGAATATCTACAGCAAAAATGCCTTACCTACATTATTCCGAACGATTCGCAATCAAGAGAATTTGATGGACTCTTAAGACAGGCGCACAAAAAGTACGAGGCGGCACCAGAGGACAATCAAATCCGAAAATCCACATTTCCTTTGAGGCTATCCAGCGAATTCAAAAATTATCCTGAAAAGCTACAAAAAATGTACGGCTCTAAATCACAAAACGAAGCTATTGTCAAGCTTTTGACCGACGCGGTGGAAGGGAGGATTGTGATATGTTATTAAGAGAATTTGACTTAAAACTAATAAATATACTCGGTACTGAATTGATAGGTCAGCCAGTAAGCAACAACTCCTACAATATTTTGATCAAAGAAAGTAGCTTCATAAACTTAGAAAAGCATAAACCAATAGTCTACCTCGACTTAAACCATCAAAAATTTGACGAATTGGTACCCTTATTGGAAAAACTCGAATTTCAAAAATCAACTCGGAAAACGCTCGGCGATCGGAATGAAAGTATCCTGTTTGGAGCAGTAACAGCTAAAATTAACCATGACAATTTTTGTAATGTCGGTGCGACAATTTTACGGTCACCAAAGCTCAATCAATTGCTAAAAATAAAATATAGCACCATTGCTAATGAGATAATGAAAACATATTTAGAACAATGGCAAAAAATAGGAATGTCTGTATTTAAAAAAAGCGGTATTCATACAGATTGGCAAATGGCTGATACTTTTTGGACCAGCGGCATAATCAACAAAAACAGTCCACATAATTTTCACCTTGACAACGACAATTCAAGAAACGGTTATTCAGCAATGATCACATTAAAGCACAATATGTCAGGAGGATATATAGTGTTTCCTGAATATGCTCTTGCAGTTGAGGTATCCAACCGATCATTGATTTTCTTTTGCGGAAAAGATATTGTTCATGGTGTTTCTGATATTAATCTCAAAAAAGGAGGTTTTCGGTACAGTATGGTTTACTATACGACCGCAGATTTGAAATATTGTGACTCTTATGCCAATGAAATGAAGAAGGCTGAGATATGAGAAAGTCTACTATAAGAAACCAGCATAAAGTTATCCGGGAGTTGATAGCCAAAAATTTCAATGTATGCGAAGCCTGCTCAAGTGCCAAGATCGGTAGAACTCAATTTTACGCTTGGCTAAAAACTGATGAAAATTTCTGCAATGCCATTAATAATGCTATGAACATCCATTTGGGTATAGTCCAAAATCTGCATTTGCTAAAGGTATTTCAAAACGGCACGGTGCCAGATACCCAAAACCTCTTGTCACAAGTCGGAATTCAGATGAAAAGGTTCAAAAAATTACACAACCATTTGATTAATAATATTTTAAATTAAAAAGTACTTTAAAAAACAAAAAGTTCGCTGGAGATTAGCGAACCTAAATTAACAAATCATGAGACTTACATACTCTATAAAAACGGTATTGAGGCCTGACAAAATCAAGGCTGACGGGATGGTGCCTATATATTACTCTGTAAGAGTTGGGCCGTCTACAACTCGAATCCCAACTGGCAAGACCATTCTTTTGAAAGACTGGAATAAAGCAAGTTCATCACCAAAATTGAACTGTAAATTAAATGAATTATTGAATTCGTACTTATCAGCAGAAATGACAAAATGGAGAGTTTTTATGATGAGCCGGGAAAGTTTAAGCCAGGCAATCACCTTTACCATTGCAACATCCTATTTTGATCAAAACGCAAAACTAACATTTTTCACTTTTTGGGAACAACAACTTGATTTGTGGAACAACAGCAAGCGAGACAATACCTTAAAATCTTATCGTTCAGCTTTGAAGATGCTAAAATCATTTAATGGCAAACTGAACTTTGGAGACCTTACATATGACACAGTGCAGAAGTTGGATTTGTATATGGCGAATGTAAAGGGTAATGCAGTTGGCGGCAGATTCGTAAAGCACAAATGCCTGAAAGCAATGTGTAATGAAGCGATAAAAAAAGGGTATTTGACCAAGAACCCCTATATCCATTTCAAAATCAAAGCCTCCACCGGCAAAAGAAATTTCTTGAGTATTTCAGAAGTAAGACAATTGATGAATTTGGATGTCCCGGCAGAAGAGGTATTTCAACACAAAACTAAAGACCTGTTTCTGTTCAGTTGTTTTACAGGGTTACGTTACAGCGATGTGATGAATTTAAAATGGGAAGATATTAAAAATGACCCTTACACCATAACGCTCAAGATGACCAAGACTTCAAAACAAATAACCATACCTCTAACCGCTAATTCAAAAGCAATCATTGAAAAATATGGGAAACATATTATCAAATCACCACAAACAAAGGTTTTCCCTCAAATCGCAAATCAGGTACTAAATCGAAACATAAAAGACATTATGAAAAATGCAGGGATCAACAAGGACATCAGCTACCACTGTTCCAGGCATACTTTTGCATCCAATTTAATTGAAGCTAACACCAATATACTATTTATTAAAGATTTGATGGGTCATTCCCGTATCACCGAGACACAGGTATATGCCAAAGCTTTGGAAGCTGACTTGGTCAATTCGATTAATAATATGTCGGACATCTACAATTTTAGCCATGCAATTTGACATGGCGACAACTGCATCATCAAATAAATTAATCCATGCGACACATATCTACAAGAATCGAAACTCTAACCATGAAATTAAATCAATTATGACACCTCAAACGGCAACCAAAGCAAAATCACCATGTCAGACCCAGCTTACTCACCAGTTCAAAAGACAGCTTGAAAAAAAGTTAAAACGAATATATATCAACAAAGAATTTATTGAATTCATTGAAGAAACAATCAAAAAATTTCCGGTGAGAGATAAACTCGCCGCACTTTACTTTTTCAAAAAATTGGCAGTTCAACTATTGAGAGCACCTGATCCAGACCATTATAAAGCCTTTAAAGATGATTATGATAATGAACTCTCAGAAATAGTAGATGAGCAAAAGCATTATAATCCTGTAAGGTGGCTTAATGCAGAGATTGAATTTATAACAAATACAGCCGAGCGTTTGACAGCTGAAGATGTAAATGAACGGTTAAACGTAATGCAACATGCTAAACAAAGGTTATCTAAGCCCTGGCTGACCAAAGAAGATGTTATGGATCTGTTCAATATCAGTAAATCAACCTTGAACAGACGTGTAGCAGACGGCATGCCTGCCCACAAGAATGGGAAATTTGTTTATTTCTATTTGGAGGAAGTCAACGAATGGATGAAGCAAGAAGCAGCCTAAGTCCGAACGGAACTTAGGCTTTTTTCATGCTTTTTAATGACGAGGAGGAATGATCGTAACCTAAAATGAACGAAGGGCCAGGCGCGTAATTAAAGTATCACCCTCAACAAATTTCAGTGCTAAAAATGAATTTATACACTAAAACCATAAACAATGAAAAAAGCAAAAACACCACAAAACAAAGAGCACGCTAAACAGCAGCACTGTCCGACCTGTATTCGTTACGTAAAGTACAATGAGCGTTACCGGGATTACGTTTGCGATAAATGTATTAAACAAGCAGTAGACAAAGACGGAAATTCGATAGCGTTCTTTAATATCACGGAAAGCGGCCACGGAGTTCAAGGAAAATATATGGAAGGCGAGAAACTTTACAGGTCAACTCTTTGCATCATCAAAGGCGTTAAGTGCAATGCAGAAGAAGCCTACTTTGGGGGCATTGTTATAAGACCTGTAAAGAAGGAAAAAGGCAGCAAAACCCCCTCAGCTAAAGAAGTTGACAAAAAAGGTCTATCTGAAGCTTGATCCCGTAGCCGGAAGTTATTTTTCGGTTCACAGTTAAGAGGAGAAAAGGGGGATGGGGGAAAAGTGGTGTTTGCGCCGCAGGCAGCCCTACTCTCTTCTCTCTCTCCGAAAAGTAAGAATATTTCTAAACCCTTACTGAAGAAGTGTGTTGAAAAAGGTTTATTAAGTGCGCGGAGCGTTCCTGTTAAAGCGCAAATCAGCTTGAAGTTCCTTAATGGCTCGAAATGTCAAAGCATAAACTGAAAACCATTGTTGCTTGCAATAGTAATTAATGGTTGAACCTGGTCAAAGAACCTTTCTTGGGTAAAATAATGTGGACTTAAAGCGGGGAACAAAGTCAAATAGTCTTCAAGAAAGCGATTCTTTGGTGACTTATAACGGATAATATCAACGGCCTCTTTTTGAAGCTTGAAGAATGGCAAAAAATGTTTGTCCAGAATTGGTAAACGATCACTCTTGCTACTATTGAAAGAACGATCCGCAGGTATCAAATTCCAAATCAGATCGTGAGAAACAAAAGCGTAAGGGACAAAGTGTTCAACAGCATAATCACCAAAAACAAGCTTTTTGTTGGTGTAAATGCAATCAACGCTACCAAGCTCACGAATAACAATATCCCAAAAATTTCTGCGCTGTTCAACCAATGCCTTTCTAACCGGCAGTTTAATTAGCTTGTTTGGTATGTCAGGCACATTGGGATTCTTGGCTTGTAGGTACATAGCCAAATTCCAGTAACAGAAATCTTTGAGCACCCGTGCGTTTGTTCGAAGGTATTCAATCCACGCCGGATTGATCTGAATTTGATCTTTGCTCAATGCATACAGACAACAGTTTGTAAAAGTCTTGGATAGATGATATGCTTCTTTCAAGTCATCTGCTTTGAACCAAGGGCTTAAAAAACGATGTGGGACTTCAGAGTTGAAATATTGTAATTCATGGATTGAACCTTTATTCTTTGATGTTGATAAGGTTTCCAAAATCATCTGCCTGGGCGCATCAATCGTCAAACCTTCAATTGTTTTCAAATTTTCTATGGCTTGTTGCAGTTTATCCTGCTTACCAAAAGAAACGTGGAAATAATTGACGGTAAACCAAGATTGCGCGATCATATCAGCGAAAAGCTCATGCTTTTGAATGGTTATCTTTCCATGCTCAACCTGATTAATTATTGATAAAAACCAATAGAATTTGTAGGTAGCTGATGTTTTGTTAAAACATGCCGCGAGTAGATTTATGGGTAAACTCTGATAATCAGGAAGATTCATTAAGTAAAAATACAGCTTAAATAAGATAACCTTAATGCGAGATCAAAATAGGGTGAAAACACGGGTTGACAAGACCAATCCATAGAGTTAACTTATTCGCCATTATCCAAAACCAAATGTCACAATTATTGAAGCGCCTAATTACAGTTAATGTAATCTTATTTGTTTTTAAGTTATCGGTTTTTGGCCAACAAATTCAACCGAAGACTCATCTGGATAGCCTTTACGTCACATATCCCTTAAAACCAAATTCAAAATGGCCTGAATTCCTTGAGTGGGACAATCCATATTTTAAGGCTATCATAGACCCAAAATTGCGTCAAAGTGTAGTTACTTATGGCGTTTTCACGGTACAGGAAGATGCAATGGTCACCAACCTCAAAATTCCCAGAAAAGGTAAATATGCCCGTTGGCATCCTTTCTTTGGTTATCCCAATGAAGATGCTTTTTATAAAGACATAAACAAAACACTCGTTAAACCTGACGAGTATTCCAAAGGGCATTATTCAGGATGGGAATTAAATGCCTACGCCGTAAACGGTGTTTTGTTGTCGGACACGTACGATTTTAATGAGGGGATCGAAAGACAGGCTCAAAATGAAGGAACTGAATTGCAAGTCGAATATCTCACCAGAGCTTTGGTAGGAAATAAAATGTTCGCAAAAAGAGTGCGCTATATTGGTCCTTCCTTTCCCCAGGTGCAGTATTGGAAAGGCTCGTGGGGTTCATTCAAACTTTTTAACGTTGACGGCATTTCTAAAAACTACAGTGCAGTTTATTGGAATCTAATCAAATATGGTAACGAGCTTCATGCGTATTGGTTTCCAAATGATCTGACTGCGACCGCCAAATTGGGTTATCAGCATTTTGAAATTCCGGTTGATTCATCTGATGTCAACAATAAGGGGCTGATTCAACGGCTCGGATTTGATCCTCAACAAGTTTTAAATTAACGATTTTAATGTTTCAAACCGATAGAAATTTTACCCATTGCTTTACCTCGCAGATGGAAATTACGCGTTTATACAGGAAAGTAATGGAAAAAAGGATTCCGGATAGGAATCGAACCCACTTACAGTAAGGGTCATATAAGTCTTGTTATTAAATTCGCCCCTCTATCGTCCCAATTAAATTAATAATTGAAATTGTAGCGCTTGCACATAAACTTGCATCTTTTTTTGAAGCGGTTCTTTTATGAGTTAATTCATTTGCCAAATCTAATGTCGCTTTGGCGTATCTTCTTAATGTTTCATTAGATGAGCCGGCAAACTCGACGTTGATATATGCTTCCAACATTCTTTTTGCGTCTGTCTTGCTGATGTCGGTTCCGTCAGTACTTGGATGCTTTTCTTTATTAAATACAGCTTGTGCTAAAGTGATAATTGTTTCCCTGCTCAATAGGCCGATGACCTGAAATTGCTCCTCTGTCTTGGCATCAAGTTGTCTAACCCTGATCTCATTTATAGCTCGCTCAATTCGTTCCCAATCTGATAAATCAACTGTTATATTTAATGAGTTTTGAGAAGGCGATTCAGTTAGCGCTCGCATCAATGTATCATACATTTCGGTAATAAACAAGCGCCTTTCGTGATATTTTGAAAATGTAGTACTCCATTTTGCATACCATTCCCATAAGTCCTGATATGGATTTGGATTTTTGCAGTTAAGTTTCTGTAACGCTTTATCAACAGCAACAAACTTAACTTTGTAAGCATCATTTACTTCTTGGATGCGTTGGCCACCTGTCGATACAGATATCATGGTATTTTTAAGGGATTCAACCTCCTTTAAGAGGGTCTCTTTGGTTGTGCTTCCATTGATTTTTCCCCAATCAATATTTTGTTGTGCTTTAGGCACTATCAAAATGCTCGTAATTTGCGCATGATCGATATGCCGAGTCGCTATATCAAATTTCTGGAGCAGCGTTGTTTCTAACTGCTGAATTCTGTCTCTTACTTTGACGAACACCTTCACCTCTAAGCTGACAAAAAGAGTAAAATAATCGATTCCTCCGTTCCAATTGTCGTGCCCAGTTTGTTCGACTGTAAGATTAGCACTTGAAAGAAGATTGTTTAATTCTGCAAGGTTATCAGCTTTTAATATTTCAGAAACAGTATAAAGTATTGGTCTAAAGTTATCTTGGTTGTCGAACATCTCTTATTTCTTACCCTAATTTATTCAATAAATTTAACATAAAATCCCTATAAAATACCGTTAAAACACGGGTTGCAGCATAACGGCATAACTGGTAGATTAGGCAAGTTATAAACCTTTTTATCACATTTATCATGTCATATAAATTTGTAAAACCTAGAGGACGGGGTGGATTCGGAATAGTAAACGTGGTGACGGATAATGCCGGAACCGAATGGGCTCAGAAAATTTTTAATTTTGATAAAACGCACCCCCTTTATAGTAATGCTTTAAGGAGATTTAAGAGAGAGGCAAAATATCAAGAGTCAATAGCCAATAAGAATATTGTTCCTGTAATTAGTCGCGACCTCGATACCGATCCACCATCATTTGTGATGCCTCTCGCAGAGGCATCTTTAGAGGAAGATATGAAAAATGGTATCGTTAACGCATCCAATTTTTTGGATGTCATCTTTGATATAATGTCAGGTTTAGAGGCAATCCATATACTTGGAATTTTTCATCGAGATTTGAAACCAAGCAATGTTTTGAGGTTTAAAGATCCATCTGGTGGAAGAGATTACTATGCACTTAGTGATTTTGGGATGATGTCCGTTAAGGAAACCAGTGTAACAACCATCACCGAGACCCAAATGCGTAAATTAAGCGATAGTTATACTGCCCCAGAGGTAGCAAATAGCTTAAAGGCGGCATCCGTACAGTCAGACATATACTCATTGGGGTGTATTATTCATGATTTTGTAGGTGGCAACAATAGGCAAATGGGCCACGAGATCAATGAAGGAGGGGCATATGGCGGAATTATGCTATCGTGCACGCGAGGTGATGTTTCTAAGCGATTCAAAAGTATTGCGTCAATGAGAGATTCTTTCAGTGATGTCGATCATGTAGCATACACTACCTCAACGCCAATTGGCCAGAAACTAAGTGAGCTACTTGCTCAAAATGACCCTTTATTATTGACCGAAGAAACTGTTGGCGAAATTGCTGATTTTTTAGAAAGGAAAACACCCGATTCGGTGGCTGTGTTTCATATGATGAATATACCGCTGATAGAGAAAATGATTACATTCCCTTATCAGGCACGACGGATCGCATTAATGTACGCAACTTATGTTAATCACGCGTCATTTGATTTCGCATATTGCGATATTGCTGCAAATAGGCTTAAGACCTTCATGGACAATTTAGAAATTGATGTAAAAGTGCAAGGTCTCTTAGCGTTACTTAAGATGGGAACCCGGCACAATCGATGGTTCGTTGAAGGGATATTTCAACGAGCATTAGACCACCGCGCCGATCAAGAACTCGTTCAACGAATGTGTATCGAATTTAGAATTAATGAAGATGAGTTTTGTCACTACATAAAGCATTTAATTCATTCTTTATCTACCTCGGTAAGTTCTTTTAATCCTAAATTAGCAGCGCTAATTCAGAGTAAATGTTACTAAGTGTTAAAGTCGTATATTAAATCTCTTACTGGTCCAAGACAAAATAACGAAGACTATCCTCTTTTGCGCGATTTTGGAGCACTTACGATAGCTTGTATCGCGGATGGGGTAGGCGGCAACAACTGTGGTGAAATAGCTTCTAAGTTATCCGCGGACTTGTTTTTTTCAGCTCTAAAGACGGCTGGCGCTGTTGATAATTTAAAAAACCTAATAATTGACATTGATGCCCAACTAAAGGATTATTCAAAAAGCCATCCCCTGTGTAGTGGAATGGCTACGACGCTATCGGCGTGTATAATTCAAGATCATTTTTTAAAAGGAGTTCATGTCGGAGATTCACGAGTGGTGATCTTGAGAGGAAACGGATTAAAACAGCTGACAGATGAGCATACTGAATCGGCAAGGCTTTTGAACGCAGGCATTATAACGAAAAGTGAATTTGTTGAACATCATCAAAGAAATATTTTAACAAGTGCTCTTGGCAGCAGTAGGGCTTTGGTTATACAGGAATTTGAATTTAAGCTTAATAGCCGAGATCGAATTATTTTAAGCTCAGATGGGTTTCATGAGGTCATAGGAAAATTAACGTTAAGAGACTTGTCACTGGCAAATATTAATATAGATGAATTTGGACAAGCTATACTTGATTTTCTCGAGAATAGTAAATTAAAGGACAATTGTACCTTCCTGCTATTAGAGGTAGAATAATTTAATGCTTGATCAATGCTGCAATTACGTTTTCAATTGTGTGTTCAATCCTTGAGGCACGCAGCTCGCATTCAAAAACCGTTATCACATTCCAATCGATAGAAGAAAGCTTTTGATTATTTGTACGATCGCGAAGTGTATTTCTTTCAATTTTATTAAGCCAATATTCTTTGTTAGACTCCGGAAGTATAGATCGTTTACAATTCTGATGGCCATGCCAAAAACATCCGTGAACGTTGATGACTGCACGATATTTCGGAAGCACTATATCTGGTGTTCCAGGTAGTTTCTTCTGATGCAATGTGAATCGAAACCCCAGTTTATGTAAACGATGTCGTAAGGCGAGCTCAGGCTTAGTGTTGAAGCTCTTAACCCGGCGCATTATATCGCTGCGTTTCTCTTTTGAAAAAGTGTCAGCCATATATTAAAACTTATTATGTAATTTCGCTATATCGCAACGTTAAATCTAACGATGTTATTTTCATTGTAGACATTGATCGCTTCTCCTACAAATTTCGCGAGGTTAACAGGCACGGCATTGCCAATAAGCTGTTCAAGCGTCGACTTGTTGGTGACAACCCATTTGAAGTCCTTTGGAAAGGTTTGTATTCGAGCCCGTTCATGGGCAGTAAGTGGCCGTACCTTCGAAACATCCTTTATGGCATCTCCATCATGGAACTGATATTTAGGCGGAATGGGGCGGTTTACGCCTCTTATAGTAGGGCTTGGTTCATCTACCGAAAAAATACCTCTGCGGGAATAGCTACGGGCGTGACGATAGTAATATTCGATTGGTAATTCTTCGCCAAAATATTCACGAATGGTCATGCTTTTCGCTCTCAAAGAATGTTCTAATGCTGGTTTGAGATAATCGTCTTGCTCATTCAACTTTCCGATTAGAAACATTCGTTTCCGCTTTTGTGGTACATTGCAATAACTGGCATCGAGAACAATTTCGGTTAATCCATACCCAGCGGATTTAAATAACCGTTTGGCATTTTGATAAATCTGACTTTTGTTAATGCGTTCAACGTTCTCCATTAAAAACCATTCGGGTAAAATTTTGGTCACAATCTTTGCATACGATTGAGTTAAATCGCCCCTTCCTCCATTTTCGTTGCGTTTACCGGCACTTGAAAAGTCCTGACATGGTGGGCCGCCTGCAATTAAGTCGGGTCTGAATTGTTTAATATGCGTAACTGCAGTATTAACATCACTTAAATCAAAATCAAATATCGGGTGGCTAAAATTTTCATTATAAACTGCAATAGCAGATTCCCATTTTTCATAGGCCGCTACAACATCCATACCTGCTTTAGAAAGGCCTAAGCTTAATCCACCGCAACCTGCAAATAAGTCAACTGTTCTCATTTTCGCGAATATTAAAAGCCTAATTAAATAAATTTGCCGCACTAACTAAAACCGCGTCAAATCTTCTTTCCGGCGACAACAATAATTGACCATCGCCAAGTATAATATTTCTGATTTCTTCTTTGGTGATCCTTGGTTTTATAAGCTCTTCCGAGAGCATCAGACGATTAGTCTTTTTACCTGGAACAGAAAAAGCCTTGTCATTTTTCATTGTATATGTTAATTTCTGCAGAATATCGTCATGATGAAATGTTCCTTTGATAGATACCTCATTCAACATAAAAAAAAGCTGTATTAGTGCTCTCATCGGTCGACTGATTTCAGTAGTAACATCAGCTGGCACCGCCGCCGCTTCACTCATAAAAAGTTTAGTAAAAGCTAAGTCCGACCAAACGAACACATCTAAACAATTATCCGCTAAGGTTGACGATTTACCAATAGTCTTCCAAATAGGCTGAATTAGCGCTGGTTTTTGAAGTGATGTGTTTTCCTTTATAAGGGCGCTCATTCTTTCCCAAATGTCCCCTAACCGAGGATTGACTTGTGCGGCTTCCATATAGCTTCCAACATTACCGAATCCGTTTTTGCCAAAGTACTTTCTAAGCCCTTCATGTCGATCTTTATACATAGCGGCCAAACTGCAAGCCAAAAAGTGTATTGAAGGCATTCGTATGACTAATTCGCTGCCCCACTGATCCTCACTAAACCTGAATGTGCTTTCGTCGGGTAACGTTGTCAATTTTACCTCGTATCCCGCTAAAATCTCTGATGTCGAATTATTCATTAGCATCAAATCTACCCGTGGAGGCGATCCAATCGAATAAGTCTGATACGGAGTATATGGGGATTCAAAGGAATAAAATAAATTATCGTCCACTGGACTTAACTGAAATAACGCCTCACCACTTATATAGTCTTTCACCAGGTTCCCATTTTCATCGAGCTTTAGATAAACACACGGCATTTTCTTGCTGTCCATATATGCAATTAGTCCTGCCGGAAATGATGAGTTGAAGTTGTTCTTACTCCAGCTATCTTTATCAGTAAAATCTCGATTGGAGTGCTTTATACCGAACAACGATGGTTTAGCCATTAGAAATATATTTGTTACGAAGATAATTTGTATCAGGCCTTCCGTGCAATCGATTTGTTTGCCTAAATATCAACATCAGCCAACTTGCTAACAAGGGGAAAACCGCTGCAATGATACTAATAAATTTAGTAATTTAGATGATGGATCACATTATTGCCCTCTTTCATCGAATAAGCCGTACGATGGTAAGTAATGGGTAAAATTCGACTGACATCGGATGCTTTTTCTTTGACGCGATTTGAGTCAGAATGGCCTCAAAACCCGGTAAAAAACATTAAATCGATATTCTCGTCGGGACCACTAAAATCAATACCAAAAAATGATAAAAACCTGCAAATCAAATGATTGCAGGTTTTTGTTTTTTGGTCAAAACGCCAAAATATGCACCAAAAGGCACCAAAAAGGTGAGTAATTCGGTGAGTACTTTTAGGCGAGACTACTACTCAACGAATTTCGTCTTAACGTCTTGATATTCAATTTGTTCAATTGATGAACATCTTGATACCGATTAGCTGCAAGCCTACATTTGTTTAACTTTTTAATGCTTGTAATTATGAAAATGAATTTCAGTTTGCTTTTTTACTTGAAAAAGCAAAAAATCTATGAGTCGGGTTCTAAGCCTATTTATATGCGCATTACCGTTAATGGCAAACGCGTAGAAGTCTCTGCGGGGAGAGATTGCGAGCCGTCCGTATGGAATAGTCATGCGGGTCGGGGAATTGGCAGTAAATCAGAAATAAGGGCTTTAAATGGCTATTTGGATACCCTGCAGGCTAAGGTATTTAACGCACACCAACAATTGATAGCTGCTGGAGAAGATGTCTCTGCGGACAGGTTACGGGATCAGTTCATTGGCCGTTCCGAAAAGACAAATTTTATTGTTGAATTATTCAATGAGCATAAGACCCCGAAAATTTCGGGGTTTTTGTTAAAAAATACCCCATAAATGCCCTCAAAAACATAGCTTTCTCAATTTGACTGAACCCATACTGACGAAGGGTCGTTAATAAAAAAAAGTCCCACCGGTGGGAGTGAATGTACCGTGTTACAGACATCGATACTTAAATTAAATTTGAAATGAAGATGCTAAAATCCGCGGCAATCAGCATACTGAATATCAAAACGAGTAAGGATAAATAAAGAAAACCGCCACCGGTGGCAGTGAATGGAGCATGTTATAGAACTTTGCTCCGCCAATAAATCAAATTACCGGTAATCCATCTCTCAGCCAAGGTAGCCAGCCATTTTAAGACGCGCCCTGCGGGTTTCCAAAAGACTACGGCAAAACCCTCAAGCCCTTCATAAAAATTAAACAGTAGGCTTGTTTGCCCACGCAAACCAAATCAAAAGACACTTCGCCCGCGCTCACTGACTTGTGACCAGGCCCAAGCCACCTGTTTAATTTTAGGCATTTCTAAATCTTAAAATTCGCACTTTAGGTTGCTTACAACGGAACTGGGGTTCAACAAGCTTGGTAATATTTTTTTGCAAGAATAAATTATTTAAATACCTTTAGCTTTACCAATTTTACCCTATACTAATTGAAAAAGCTATTCGCCATATTTATGGTTGTTGTTGTACTGTTTAACGCAGGCGGCTACGAGCTTTTTTTTCAATACCTGGTGTACCGCTCCGATAGCCGGATCATCGAAAGGATAAATCATAACCATTACCGGAGCTCCGATTTTGTTGAAGTAAAAGTGCCTGTGGATCTGCCGGCACAGGCTCCGCAGGAATACTCGGGGGAGTATGTGCCAATTGCCGGGCAGATCAAGATCAGTAATAACATCTACGATTACGCCGAGATCAAGATAACGCACGATACGTTGTACCTGCATGTTATCCGCAATACCGAACTGAGCAAGCTGGTTAAGGCCAGAGGACTGTATGGCAAACTGGTGAATGATCTGCCAGCTTCGAATACGAAGCACTCCGGCAACTCGTTCGCCAAAAAGAGCTTAAGCGAAAGCGAATATCTGGCCTTTAATTATAACCATTCGACAGGAGTCAAGGTTAAAAAGGTTAGCCACCGTTTTGAAATTTACAATATCCTCAAACCCGCTCTCGAGGTAGGCGGCCAGCCACCCGAAGCTTAATACAATCCCTTCTTATTCATTTTGACGCGGGTATGGGCATGTATTGCCTATGCCGTAATTTTGCCGATGTGCATTTTATGCACCCGCATCGGTTCCGCACAAACCTGCCTGCTTCAGAATGAATGCTAAACGCACCGGATGATTGGCGTACTTGCCATATTATCCGCTTTTATCACTTAAATATTTCTAAAAAATGCCACACATTAAGGTAAATGAAGATTTACCGGGTATCAGGTCATTAATGGCCTTTAGCCCGGAAACCGCTGAGCCTATGGGCGTACTAGCTAACCTGCTTTTACGTACCAACGAGGGCCTCACCATGGCCGAAAGGGAGCTTATTGCCACCCATGTTTCGCACCTGAACGATTGTTTTTATTGCCAGCATTCGCACGGCGCTATTGTCACCTGTTATCTCCACGATAATAATGAACTGGTGGACGAGGTGATCCGAGACCCGGAGCACGCATCGCTATCTGACAAAATGAAAGCTTTACTGGCCGTAGCAGGCAGCGTACAGAAAGGCGGTAAACATGTGACTGCCGAACAAGTGGAAAGGGCAAAGCAATCGGGCGCATCGGATAAGGATATCCACGATGCGGTGCTGATAGCGGCAGCATTCTGCATGTTCAACCGCTATGTGGACGGGCTGGCTTCAAATACGCCGACGGACATGTCTTCGTACCCGCTAAGGGCACAGCAGATAGCCGATAACGGTTATGGCAATCACATTTTCACTAACAAACAGCCGGTTGCCGATGAGCAGCACGGTTGAAAATTAAAATCAACTAACAAACCATTCACAAGATCAAAACCATGAGAAAAAAACTACACTATATCATGACTTGTCTTCTGGTAATCGTACTGCCGTTTTCGCTTTTCGCGCAACACAAGACGGTTACAGGAACGGTCACCACCACCCAAAACGACCCGATACCCGGTGTTACGGTCTCGGTAAAGAGCGGGAGCCAGGCCGCCACTACGGACGCGAGCGGAAAATTCTCGATCACCGTACCGGGCAACGCTTCATTGGTGATAAGTTCCTTAGGCTATAAAACACAAACTATCGATGTTTCCGGCAAATCAACCCTCAGTATTAAAATGGATGAGGACGTTTCCCGGCTCGACGAGGTTGTGGTAACAGGCCTCGCCACATCGGTAAAGAGAAAGAACCTGGCGAACTCCGTTGCCGTTATAGGCGGGAAAGAGCTTAACGGCGTTGCGCCCGCGCAAACCTTTGATGCAGCGCTCGAAGGGAAGATTTCCGGCGCTTACGTTAATGCCAACTCGGGCGCACCCGGCGGCGGTATTTCGGTAAAGCTGCGCGGTGTTACATCAGTATTCGGCAATACGCAGCCCTTATTTGTTGTCGACGGTGTTTATCTCGACAACTCGGCTACTTCAGGAGGTTTAAATGCGGTGACTTTAGCAGGAAACACCGGCCCTACATCTACCCAGGACAACCCCTCCAGCCGTATCGCCGACCTCCGCCCCGAGGACATTGAAAATATCGAAATATTAAAAGGCGCATCTGCGGCCGCTATTTACGGCTCTAAGGCTGCTGCCGGCGTGGTTATCATCACGACCAAAAGAGGCAAAACAGGCAAAACCAGTGTTACCATATCGCAGGACGTGGGCTTCAGCAGCGTGATCAAACTATTGGGCACACGCCAGTTTACAGCTCAAACTGCCGCGACATTGCCGGGCGACTCCGCAACGCTCGTTAATATGTTTAACGCAGCACAATCCGGCGGACACATATACAACTACGAAAAGGAAGTATACGGCCATAAGCCACTTACCACCAATACGCACGTAAGCATGGTTGGCGGATCTGATAAAACAGGTTTTTACTTTTCGGCGGGCCGCGAGGACGATGGCGGCATTGTGGATCGCACCGGGTATAACAATACCAACGTAAGGCTGAACCTGGATCATAAGCTGACCAACGACATCAAATTCGGCCTAACAACCAATTATATTAACTCATCGGCCGACAGGGGTATTTTTGGTAACGACAACTCGGGTACCAGCATCGGGATAGCGCTGTCGTCAACGCCTGATTTCGCCCAACTGCATCCGGATGCATTGGGTAATTATCCCAACAACCCGTTTGCAGCGTCGAATCCGTTACAGACCATCGCTTTGATGACGAACAACGAGACAACCAACCGCTTTTTGATGGGGGCTAATCTGGACATCAGCCTGCAAAAAAGCGATAAGAGCAATACCAAGTTCATTGCAAGGGGCGGGTTCGATTTCTACAACCTGGAAACCAACGTGCAGATGCCGAGTGTACTGCAGTTTGAGGCCATCAATAAAGGGCAATCGATACAGGGTTTTACCAAAAACCTGAACACTAACTTCATCTTTTCGCTGGTGAATACCTGGTCAGCTTCAAGGGATATTTCTTTAACATCTTCCGCAGGCTTTACGCAGGAAACGGGTGACTACAACAACCTGCTGGATGTAGCCAGCCAGGTTATTTCGGGACAAACGGATGTAAACCAGGCCGGGTCGCTGAACGCTACGCAATCCCGGACCAAATATCTTAATAGCGGTATATTTCTACAGGAAGAGGCCTTGATAGCCAACGCCATCACGCTAACCGGCGGTATACGTTTCGACCGGTCGAGCAATAACGGCGACGTTTCCAAGTATTACCTGTATCCAAAGGCCGGTGTTTCGTGGAACCTGACGGATATGGGCATCATTAAACCGGGCTTGTTTGAAAGCATCAAGTTGCGTGCGGCTTATGGCCAGGCTAATAACGTGCCGGCCTATGGCAGCAAATTTTCGGCATTCAATATTGCCAATATCTCTGGTAATCCGGGTCTGCTCGTAAGCACGGTGGAGGGCTCGGCAGACATTAAACCAGAACGCCAGACCGAGTTTGAAACCGGTGTAGACTTTAGCTTACTAAAGGGTAGACTTGGTTTTGAAGTGACTTATTATACCAAAGGAATCAAAGACTTCCTCCTGCTCACTACGCCGCCACCATCATCAGGCTTTGCGCAGCAATGGATCAATGCCGGCGACTTGACCAACCATGGTGTGGAACTGGGCATTAATGCCAGGCCGGTTGAAATGAGAAACATTACCTGGAACACTTCGCTCAATTTCTGGTTCAACCGCTCAAACGTCACCAAGTTGCTGGTTCCACCGGTTCAGCTAGGCGGATTAGGTGGTGTGCTGTTGGGTACTTACATGATACAGGAAGGCAAATCGGCTACGCAGATCATCGGTCTTAATGGCCAGGGCGTGGGCGTGTTAGGTAATGCCGAACCAAGGTTCCAGATGAGCACTTATAACGAGATCACGTTCTTCAAAAACTGGAGCCTGAGGTTCCTGCTGCACTGGAAATACGGCGGTCAGAACGTGGATGTAACTTACCTGGAAAATGTGTTTGGCAGCAACAGCGCCGACTTCGATAAACCAACACCATCGGGCCTGCCATTGGGTATTACCCAATTAATGAAGATAGGGTCGGATGCGCATCAAACGGTTGAGAACTCTTCGTACCTGCGCTTCAGGGAGATAGGCTTGTACTATACCATCAATAAGCTGCCGGTTTCGTTCATCAAATCGGCCAATGTTGGCGTATCGCTCCACAATTATTTCACGATAACCAAGTACAGAGGCTACGATCCTGAAGTTTCAAACTTCGGCACAGGCTTCTCGTCGGGTATCGATGTGGACCCATATCCATCGAGTAAGCAGGCGGCACTCCATGTTTCACTTAATTTCTAAAACCTTAACACGATGACAATGAAACGAAATATTAAAATATACTTAGCCCTGTTCTCCGTCTCGCTCCTGCTCTTCGCCGGGTGTAAAAAAGACTATGGAGACCTCAATGGCGAGACCATCGAAGACCTGACCAAAGACGCAACAGCCGCACAGCTTAACAACCTGGTTACCGGCACAGAATCGGGCATGCGCACTGCGCTCAGCTTTTACCTGGATGATGTGAGTATTATTGGTCGCGAGACTTACCGCTTCTCCAATTCCGAGCCACGCTACGTGCTGGATATCCTGGGCGCTAACGATGCAACACTTAATGGAGCCAATTTTTACATTTCGCTACCCTGGGCCGCAAGGTATAGCGTGGTGAAGAATTGTAACATATTGATACAGGCGGCCAACAATTCTTCGAAGATCACAGCCGCTCAAAGGGCTGGTTACATCGGGTTCGCGCGTACTGTTAAAGCTTACCAGCTTTTGATGAATCTTAACCTGACCTATACAAACGGTATCCGGGTTAATGTTGTGGACCCTAATCACCTGGGACCGATCGTTGACAACACTGCCGGCCTGGCTGCTATCAGCTCATTGCTCGATTCAGCTAAAAACGACCTGGGTGGCGCACAAGTATCCTTCCAGTTGGCAGGTTTTGCCGGCTTTGGCGACGCGGCTGGTTTAACCCAGGTTAACCGCGCGCTGGCCGCACGTGTGGCCATTTACCAGCAGCAATGGCAGACAGCACTGACTGATCTCGACGGATCGTTCTTTAGCCTGAACGGTAATTTCAATACAGGCGTTTACCACGAATTTGGTACAGGATCAGGCGATCAGCTGAACCCGCTGTTCATCCCGCAAAATCAAACCGGCGAGATCAGGGTAGCCCATCCTTCGTTTGCTGCCGATATTACGGCTGGTGACGACCGTATTAACAAAACGTCGCTCAGAACCTCGACCGCATCGCTTAGCGGCTTATCAAGTAACCGTGATGTGTGGTTGTATACTTCGAGCACGGCGCCTGTGGGCATCATTCGCAACGAAGAATTGATACTCATCTATGCTGAAGCTAACATTCAATTAGGTAACTTGAACACGGCGGTGAGCGCACTTAATGTGATTCGCAACGGACACGGTTTGGGCAATTACTCGGGCGCAGCAACCCACGATGCTTTGATTACCGAAATGCTTAACCAGCGCCGGTATTCGCTATTTTTCGAGGGACATCGCTGGATCGACCTGCGGAGGTACAACCTGCTGGGCACTTTGCCTATCGATCGCACTGGCGACGACGTTTGGTCTGAATTCCCGCTGCCGGTAACAGAACATTAAAAAAAGATATAATGAAACGGATCAACAAAACCTTATTATTAATTTCTGTGTCCATGGTCTGCCTGCAGGCCATGGGCCAGAAATTTACGGCGAGCTTTACAACCGCCGGGTCAGGCGACTTTTCGGGCAGGGTGCTTTTATACCTTTCAAAAGAGTCCAAATCGCCAAAGGATGATATGCCGGGGGTGTTTAGCTTTCCATGCTTCTCCATTGATGTTAAAGACGTGAAGCCAGGTCAGAAAGTGGTATTTGACGATGCTGCGGTTTCTTATCCTGCCGCTTTATCCGATATCGAAAGAGGAATCTATTATGCACAGGTGGTTTGGGACCGTAATGAAGGCGGCAGAGCAATAGGCGGAAGCCCGGGAAATATGTATAATAAGGCGATTGTTGCCAGTATCACCAAAGACAGAACGAAGTCGTTTGACATAGTTTGCAGCGAGGTGATTAAAGAGGCATCGTTCACAGAAACTCAGTTTGTGAAAGAGCTTAAATCGCCATCGGCTTTATTGACGGCTTTTTATAAACGAGCCACGTCGGTAAATGCCGCTGTTATTTTGCCAAAGGAGTATTTTAGTCAGCCCAACCGTAAGTTCCCGGTGCTTTACTGGGTGTCAGGTTATGGCGGAGATTATCATAATTACTCGGGGCGGAATATTACTTCCGACCCGATAGATACCACGCAATGTATCCGGGTTTTCCTTGATGGCAATTGCCCGGGAGGGCACAGCGTTTACGCCAACAGCGATAACAACGGTCCGTGGGGTGATGCGCTCACAAAAGAGCTTATACCGCTGGTGGAAAAAACTTATCGCACCAATGCGGCGCGTTTGCTCACCGGGCATAGCAGCGGTGGCTGGACGGTGCTTTGGCTGCAAACCCATTATCCCAAGGTATTTAACGCATGCTGGTCGAGCTCGCCTGACCCGGTCGATTTCAGGAGCTTTCAGCAGGTCGACCTGTACCGCGAGAAGAATTTATACTATGCAAAAGACAGCACGATGCACATGGCGGCTACCGTTGCAGGGCGCTATCCATGGATTAGTCAAAAAATTATGTGCTCGATGGAGCATGTGATCTATCGCGGCGAGCAAATGCATTCCTTCAATTTTGTGTTTAGCACCAGGAACCCCGATGGTACCCCCCGCGGTATGTGGAACGATGTGACTGGTGAAATCGATCCGGTAATCGTTGAGCATTGGAAAAACTATGATATATGCTTGTACCTGAAAAATAACTGGCAACAGGTAAAACCTGATCTGCAAGGGAAGATACGCGTATCTGTAGGCGAACAGGATAACTTTTTGCTCAACTACGCGGTGCACCTGCTGGATGGCGAGATGAAAAAAGTGGACGCGGGCTTTGTGTTTGGATATTATCCCGGCGATCACTTTACGGTTTCAACGCCGGAATATAAATCGGCCGGTCATCGTTTCCTCGAACAAAAATATAATGAGTTAGGCATCAAAAACTAAAAATACATACCTATGAAAACTATACCCACGGAACCGATCGGCAGCATCCCAAGGCCGGATGCGTTAATCGATGCCATCACCGGCAAAAATAGCAGTACGCCTATAGACGTGCTTTATGCCGAGGCCGTGAACGATACGCTGAGCCAGTTTATAAAGACGGGTTCGCCTGTAATAACGGACGGCGAGCAAACTAAATCGAGCTTTGTAACCTACCCATTGGAAGGGCTGACCAACCTGGCATCCAACGGTATGACAATCAACTTTGAAGACGGTCATACCCGCCAGTTGCCCTTACTTACCAGTGGACCGTTCCGCTATGGTAACTACGCCGTTAAATACCTCGACGCTGCAAAAAAGAAAACAAACTTACCCGTAAAGCAGGCCATCATATCGGCATCCGCTTTGAGTTTGATTTATCCATCGGACGGTATACCCGGCTATAGCCAGACTGAGTTTATGGAGGACCTGCTCAACGAGTGTGAAAAGGATATCCGTCAATGCCTGGATCACGGTGCGCATAAGGTACAAATGGATTTTACGGAAGGGCGCCTATCACTCAAGCTCGATCCATCAGGCGGCGTATTGAAACATTTTATCGCGCTGAATAACCAGGTTTTTGATCGTTTTAGCAAGGAGGACCGGAAAAAGTTGGGTGTACATGTGTGCCCCGGCGGGGACCATGACTCGACCCATAGCGCCGATATCGATTATGCCGATTTTTTACCGGAGCTTTTTAATTTGCACGTGGGCAATTTCTACCTACAGCTAACAAGCGAACCGGATAGAGTTAAAGTGCTTAAAGTGATCAAACAATACCTCAAGCCGGATCAAACGGTATTTGTAGGCGTGATCGATGTACTCGATCCGGTAATCGAAACCAAAGAAATGGTGCGGGACAGGGTGCTGGAAGCCGCTGAATACATACCACTGGCACAACTTGGCACTACGGACGATTGCGGATTTTCGCCTTTCTGCGATGACGTATCAACCAAACGCGAGACGGCATTTGCCAAGATCAAAGCGCGTGTTGACGGCACCAAACTCGCCGAAGAAAAATTGTATAACTGATAATCAAAAAACTATGCCACATATAGAACTCGAATCGCATTTGCCCGGCATTACCGGCCTTTTGGAATACCGCAAGGACACTGGCCAGCCCATCCGCGACCTGACACAAATACTGATGCGCGGGGAATCGACACTGACCGAAGCTGAACGGGAATTGATCGCAACAATTGTTTCGCACGGTAATCAATGTCGCTTTTGCGTTACGGCTCATGCCGCTGCCGCCGACTTGCTTTTGGGCGAAAAAACGACTACACAAGCAATCAGAGATGATATCGAATCGGCGTCGGTGAATGAAAAAATGAAGGCGCTGCTAACTATCGCAGTTGCAGTAGGAAGGAACGGACGACTGGTTAGCCCCGAAATGGTAGCACGGGCAAAAGCCGAAGGCGCGACCGATGCTGAGTTGCACGATACCGTACTGATTGCCGCGCTATTCAGTCTTTACAACCGCTACGTGGATGGTATGGCAACCACGATGCCCGATAACGATGCCTATTTTGACACGCTGGCCGACAGGATCGTGCATCATGGTTATCAGCGTTTGCCGCAAGGATATGATCATTTAAAAAAATAAGTACATGGAAACCCTATTACCTCCAAAAACTATCGACACCAAAACGGCATCCGGCAAGCTTGTCTCGTTGTTTATCATCTGCTTTATCGGTAACATGTTTACCGGAGTCGTATCCACGCTGATGTCAGTTTATTTACCTGTGGTAGTGAAAGACCTGCAGGGCGGACAAACCGATGCCGAGTTTAACGACATGAGCGGGTTCATTAACTCCATGTTTATTTTCGGATGGGCGGCGGGCGGTTTTCTTTGGGGCGTTATTGCCGATAAGACGGGCCGTAAAAAGTCGCTTTTATTATCTATCGCCTGCTTTGGATTGTTTACCATGCTTATTAGCATGGCCGGTCAGTGGTGGGAAATTGTGGCGTGCCGTTTCCTGAGCGGTTTTGGAACCGGGGGATTACTAGTGCTGTCCTTTACCCTGATATCGGAAGTATGGCCCGAAAAAACACGCGCTGTGTTTACCGGTATCCTATCTATCGGCATCCCGGTAGGTATTTTTTCGACGGGGGCCATTAATTATGTGGTCAGCTCATGGCGGCAAGGTTTTATGGTTGGGGTAATTCCGATCGTAGTAGCTATAATCGGCTACTGGATGATCAATGAATCGGGCCTGTGGCTGAAAGATCATGAGAAGCATGAGCAGGACCATAACCAGAATACAGGCTTATTTGATAGCTCCAATATTAAAACATTGCTCACGGGCTCCGTTATTTTCGGGACGATGCTGATCGGGCTCTGGGCCATATTTTTGTGGCTGCCCACCTGGATACAAAGCTTGCTCACCACGGATGCCAATAAGGAGCGCGGCATAAGCATGATGTTTATGGGTATGGGTGGTTTGACCGGGGGCTTTATTTCGGGATGGGTGATCAACTTTATCGGTTTGCGGCGCTCGCTGCTCCTGTCATTTGTAGTTTGCACGATCATAGCGTTCATCCTGTTCAAAACCAACAATACATTTTCGAACGTTATATACATTGAGATAGCAGTTTTAGCTTTATTTTTCGGGATCAGCCAGGGGGTATTATCGCTCTATATTCCCCTGCTGTTTCCTACGGCTATCCGCGCATCCGCTACCGGTTTTTGTTTTAATATTGGGCGCATATTTACCGGAATAGCTGTTTTTAGCGTAGGGGCATTAGTAACTACTCTTGGCGGCTACAGTAATGCACTTTTTATTTTCTCGTTTGTATTTGTGATAGGTTTAGTTGCCATGCTGTTAATTAAGGATATACAACCGAAAAATTCATCTGTTAAACAATAAATTATGGCCCATATCGAACTCTATAACGACCTGCCTGGCATACGCGGCCTGATGGCCTACCGGCCCGAAACCGAGGCCCCGCTCAATTTCCTGGCCGAAACCCTGCTTCGCGACGACAACAATTCGCTTAGCCGCGGTGAACGTGAGCTGATCGGCACTTACGTATCGTATTTGAACGACTGCTTCTTCTGCCAGAACGTGCATGGCGCTATGGCCGGACATTATCTCGGTTGTAATATCGACCAGATAGATCGCATTAAACAAGATTTTAAGACTGCCGAACTCGACGGCAAAATGAAAGCGTTGCTCGCCATTGCAGCAAGCGTACAAAAAGGCGGCAAAAATGTAACCGTCGACCAGGTAGAAGAAGCGCGAAACAATGGTGCTACCGATGTAGAGGTACACGATACCGTATTGATCGCCGCGGCATTCTGCATGTTCAACCGCTATGTGGACGGCCTGGCCACCTGGGCGCCAACCGACCGCCAGTTTTATGTAAACCGGGCACCGCAGCGTGCGGTAGAGGGATATCAATCGAGTGTTTATAAATAAAATGAGTTGATTGGGTGATTAAGTGAGTGGTTAATCACTGCACTCTCCTAACCTAATCAACCTATTCAACTTAATCAACTATACTATGGCTTATATCAAATTACTTAATGAAGAACTGCCGGGGATCGTCGGCTTGTTAAATTATCGCCCGGAAACGGCAAAGCCGCTGACGCTGCTGGCGGAGACATTACTGCGCGGCCCTTCGACCTTGACCAGCGGCGAGCGGGAGATCATAGCCGCATCCGTATCGTGGTGGAATAATTGCCATTTCTGCCATACCTCGCATGCCGCGGCGGCCGTGGCGCATTATCAATGTGATCTTGGCCTTATCGACGAAATCAAAAAAGGATTGCCCAATACCGAAGTTTCCGACAAGCTAAGAGCGCTTCTCCATGTTGCCCATCAAGTTCAGCGCAGCGGCAGGGAAGTGACCGAAGCCGATATAGCTCAGGCCCGCGAACTTGGGGCCACCGACCAGGAGATCCACGATACCGTACTGATAGCCGCCGCATTCTGCATGTTTAACCGTTACGTTGATGGCTTAGGCACGTGGGCACCGCAGTCCAGGGAGGCTTACAAGGAAATGGGAGAGCGGATGGCTTATGTAGGATATGGGAAGAGTTAGAATTCGACAAAGAAATTTATTGTTTTTGTCTTGATTTTACTTATTTTTATTGACAGTAGCTTTGACAGTAAAAACAAAAAACCCCTCGTAAGTTCCTCACTTACAAGGGGTTTTTTGATAGTTCAGTAGCGTGCAGGGGAATCGAACCCCGACAGGGTAGTGTTCTCAAAACCCAATAACAACTCCAACAACTTCCGAAAATCAATTAAAATTATATCTAATAACAATTAGTTTCTTTTGCTTCTTTTTCTTTACAAAGAAAAGAAGCGCGGGCACATTGGTACTGCTCTGAATGAATCGAGGTTCCATACCCAATTTGGCAAAGGGTTTATTGAACTAAGATTTAAATTGATGCAAATGCCTTTAAAGTATGTATCAAGAGCAACTGTTGAAGCGGGCTGCCTGGCATTGGGAGCGCTGGGGTTTGCAGGGCAAGGCATTCCTGCTGGGCGCGGAACGGTATTATAGAGACGGGAATTGCCGGCTGTCCGTCTTCCTGTGCACCAGGCGGTGGAGAGTACTTTAAAAGGGCTGATCGAGGCTATCCTGGGTTACCGGGTGCAGTTGCATAATTTGTCGCGGTTGCTGCGGGGCTTTATGAGGCGTATCTGGCGGGGCTGGCTTAGGCCTTGCGGCTGCGGCAGGGCGGCGCATTTCATCAGGCGCTGGCGCGCTATATGGCATTTGCCGCCCGCCTCGCTGCCGCGCGGGCAGGCGTGAATGTCGCTGCGCTTTTAACACCCCTGCCCTCTCCCCCCGGCGCGGGGGTTAGGGCATAAGCTCCCATTTCACCGCAACGGCAAAGTTACCCCGGCGGAAGAAGCGGCAAGGGTATACAAGCCCCGATGATAGGATCGGGGCCCTTGCCGTTTCTTACGCCTTGCGCTTTGGGTGCCTAAGCGGTGAAAATGGGGTGGTGTGTGGGATGTGTCAGAGAATTCTTGTTTTTCATTCTTAGTTGGGATGCATTTCACCTGCACTTAATCGATTGGTATTGGCGCCTTTGCGGTAGAATCTTTTCTGGTGGACGTCTTTTTTTAATGTTTAACTTACCTGAATCCTGCTTTTATTTTTGACCAAAAAAAACGCAGTTTTCAATAATTTAACGTAGATTAGTGCCACAAAAAATTAAATCCTGAACTTTTATATACTCGCAAGACGTTAAAAAAACCTGCTGATCCAGGCAAATGTCAATAACCAACCTGTCCTTGTCCAATATGTTTAAACCTTTACGCTTTGCAATTCTTGTCAGCCTTTTCCTGCCTGCTATGCTTCGGGCGCAAAAGCCTAATATTTCGTATCCTGTACCTCCCAATATCTATATCGCTAAGGCCATGACGCCGGTCCGGGTGACGAATACGGGCGGCGCGGTCCCGAACCAGCTCTTTCCGCAGGTCAATCTTCTGACACCCGCAAACAGTAACAACCTGGCTATCCAATCCTTTGTCCGGTTCCCTTCGGGGGATATCTATGGCATCCAGTATTCGGCCATTTATCATATCAAACCCGATGGTACCTACGACTTGTTCGCGGGTGGCTATAGTTATGGTTATGCCGACGGACAAGGTACGGCAGCGAGCTTTGGCGAAATGGACGGTATTACCAAGGATGCCGAGGGCAATTTATATGTCACTGACAATAATTTCCGGGATGGCCTGAATTCCAGGGTAAGAAAAATCACGCTTTCGGGCATGGTCACCACGTATGCGCAGGGGTTAGAGGGCCCGCTGGGGATTGCGACCGGTCCTGATGGCTTGCTTTATGTTTCTGAAACCTCCGGAAAGATCATGAAAGTGGCTACGGACGGCACGGTTTCACTGCTTGCCGGGAAGGGAACTCCCGGCGCAGATGACGGCACCGGCGCAAATGCGACCTTCGGTTACCCCGGAGGCATCGCAACGGACAAGGCAGGGAACGTTTTTGTGGCTGATCAACAGAACAACCGGATAAGAAAGATAACGCCGCAGGGTTTGGTAACAACCATCGCGGGATCTGACAAATATGGCAGCGATGACGGTGTTGGTTCCGCAGCATCCTTCTCCAACCCGACAGCCGTACAGGTGGATTCTAAGGGAAACCTGCTGGTTAGCGACGGCAACTCTCTTTTGCGAAGGATCAGCCCTGCCGGAGAGGTCACCACCATTTCCCCCAATTATTATGACCTGAATGGTCAGCCGGTTTACAGCACCTTTCCCGGGAAAGTCATCATCGATGAAAACGACAACATCATTGCCTATGCCAACACGGGGTTTTACAGTGTCTCAACTGTCGGTTACAATATTTCACCGCTTTTGCCGGCCGGATTGATTTTCGGACCAGACGGCACTATTAGCGGAACGCCAACCTCACTTTCAGCTGCTACCAATTACAAAATAACTGCGTCAAATGCCCAGGGCGTGAGTTCAGCAATTATCAACCTGGCCGTCGTTATTCCGCCTGACCCGCCGGTGATCACCTCGTTCAGTCCTGACACAGTTGCTCCCGGCGGCTCCATCACCATCACCGGGAACTATTTTACCGGCGTAACCAAAGTGACCATTGGCGGCAAATCCGAACCTTTTTATAATGTTTCTCCAACCTCTATTACAGCAGATATTAACCAGGGTACACCTTCCGGTGCGGTGGCTGTCACGACACCGAACGGGACTGCCAAGCGTACCGGATTCATCATCTTCCCCCCACCGGTCATTACTTCCTTTGCCCCGGCTACTGCCGGCAAAGGCACGACAATAACGATCACAGGAACGGGGTTTAAAGGCGCTGTTCAGGTACAGATAGGCGGACAATATGCGTCCTTTAAAGTAATTTCTGCTACACAAATAGACGCGGTAGTGGGCGATGGTGCTTCGGGTAGTATTTTTGTGTACGGACCTGGCGGAGAATCGACCGCTCCCGGCTTCACCTTTATCAGTCCGCCCGCTTTTTCATCCGTTTCCCCGGCTTCCGGCGGTGCAGGTACAACGGTCACGATCAATGGCAGCAATTTCAGCAATGCGACATCGGTAAAATTCGGTACGGCACCCGCAAGCTCCTTTACGGTGAATTCAGCGACAAAGATTACCGCCGTCGTGGCGGCCGGCTCGTCGGACGGCGTTACGGTCACTACGCCCGGAGGGACAACTACCTCCAACTTATTTAGTTTTACCGCGCCCCCGGTGATCACCGGTACGAGCACGATGAAGGGGGGGAATAATTCTTTTATTACCATTCAAGGAACCAATCTGACCGGCGCACAGGTCACGATCGGTGGGGTACCTGCTTCCGTAACTTATAACGATGCCAATCAGATCTATGCCACTCTTGGCAGCGGGGGTTCGTCCGGTGACATCGTAATTGTTACCCCGGGGGGTATAGTCACCCTGCCCGGTTTTACCTGGGTCAACGCGCCGCAGATCACTTCATTTACACCACAAACTGCCGCTGCCGGCGATAAAGTAACTATCAAAGGCACCGGATTGGGTGAAACAACCGCGGTGTCTTTCGGTGGCGTTTATGCCATATTCAGCATCCTTTCTCCTCTCGAAATCGAAGCCACCGTTCCCAATGGCGCCAGCGGAGCCATCATCGTAACTTCCCCCGGAGGTTCTGCCAGTTCGCCCGGGTTTGTCTATAAGGGGCCATCAATCACCTCGTTTCTGCCGGTGCAGGCCGGGAAAGGCCAGACAGTGACCATTCAGGGCAGCAATTTTACGGGCGCCACCAGCGTTAGCTTCGGCGGGGTGCCTGCCACGTCTTTCCAGGTGATATCGGCGACCCAGATCAACGCCGTGGTAGGCAATGGTAGGACCGGTTATGTTTCAGTGACCACGCCATCCGGAACAGGATCGCTTACCGGGTTTCAGCATCCCGGTCCGTACATTCTTTCATTTAGCCCTGATTATGCAGGTGATTTCTCCGTAACGCCAATTACTATTACCGGCAGTAATTTCACGGGCACGACGGCGGTGAGCTTTGGCGGCGTGCCGGCAGCATCTTTCACGGTGGTATCCGCGACTGTTATCCAGGCTACACCAGCTAAAAGCGGGTCAGGCGATGTGGCAGTGACCACTCCGCTTGGCTTTGATAGCAAACCAGGATTCACCTGGGCTCCGGTGCCGGCGATCAACTCGATTTCACCATCTTCCCAGGTCAGCGGCGGGGTGGTCACGATCACCGGCACCGGCTTTGTTGGAGTTACATCCGTCAAATTCGGGGGTGTGCCGACATTGTACTTCAGCTTAGTTTCCTCCACGACCATCAATGCCACCATTGGGAGCGGCGCGAGCGGTGATGTTGTCATTGTTACAGCCGGCGGTACAGCTACCAAAAGTGGGTTTACCTATGCTTCGCCGACCATTCAGTCGTTCAGCCCGGCGCTGGCAGCGGCCGGCCAAACCGTAACGATCAATGGCACGAACCTCGACGGTGTGCAGTCCGTCAAATTCGGGAATGTCAATGCAGCTTCCTTTACGATCGTCTCGGCTACGAAAATAACTGCGGTTACCGGCACGGGGGCGAGCGGCAACATCAGTGTGACAGGTGCCGCGGGATCGGCCTTTGCTTCCGGATTTACCTTTTTACCGCCGCCTGTTATTTATTCCTTCACCCCAACAGAAGGTGGAAAAGGTACCGAAATATCGATTAGCGGGGCGTATTTGACCGGTGCTTCCGAAGTAAAAATCGGGGGGGTAGCGGCAACAATAACCAGTAGTGGGGACAATTTGGTCAAGGTTAAGGCGGGGTCGGGTGCAACGGGTAAAATTTCGTTGAAAACCATTGCCGGCATAGCAGAGCTTGATGGCTTCACCTGGTACCCCGCACCTACGATCACCTCGGCCACGCCGATGACCGCCAATGCGCAAACGCCGGTTGTTATAACAGGAACCAATTTTACAGGCGTAACACAATTGCAGCTTGGCGGCTCCTTTGTTAATTTTACAGTCGATTCACCGACACAGATCACAGTCAACCCGGCATACGGATCAAGTGGCGATATAACCATTACCGGGCCTGGCGGTACGGCCGTCCTCCCTGGTTTTACTTTTTTACCTGCGCCGGTGATCACTTCTTTTAACACGACCGGCGAAGGGACGACTGCAACCGTTACTATAACAGGTACCGGGTTTACCGATGTTACTGACGTCCAGTTTGGCGGAGTGCCGGCGAAGTCATTTTCGGTGATCTCTGCCACAAGCATGACCGCTCAGCCGGGCACAGGCGCTACCGGGGTAATAATGGTAAAGGCCAGCGGGGGTACCGGCACGATTCGCGGGTTCCTTTATAGCAAGCCTCCTTCCATTACTTCTTTCTCACCTGCGTTCGGCCCGGTCGGAACAGCCCTGGTGATCAAAGGCGATAATTTCAATACTGTTCCGGACAAGAATATCGTCTTCTTTGGCCCGGTTAAAGCAAAGGTCACCAGCGCGAGCCAAACCCAGTTAACCGTTACGGTGCCGGGTGGTGCAAATGGCCTGATCTGGGTGCTTAACACGGATAAAAAACTTTCGGCAAATTCAAACCTGCCATTTACGGTCACTAATACAAGCGGCGCTGCCGGTTTTTCAAATCACCTCGACATTCAATTCAGCGCAACACCAGGCAGGTTTGCTGTCGAGGATTTTGACCTGGATGGCAAACCTGATCTCCTGATCTCAAAAGGGGATTCTTTATATATTCTCACCTATGGTAAGGACCCGGTGCTGTCGCGGTCCTCATTTTCACAAAAGATCGTGCTCGAAACCGAACGCGGCGGTGCATCGCCGGCAATTGGCGATGTGGATGGTGATGGAAAGAAAGACATCATGTTCACCTCGTATCCGAGTATCGTACTGCTGCATAATATTTCCACCGCAGATCATATTGCGTTTGAACAAAAGGTATTTGAGAATTTAAACGGGGCGTTCGACGGTATGGCATTTCGGGATATGAATAATGACGGTCGCCCTGACCTGATCGTAGGCTCCGGCGACGCGGTTTATTATCCAAACACTACTTCAGGCTCCGTCATTTCTTTTGGGCCGCAGATGTATCTTGCCAATGCTTATTCCAGCAGCAACATGGCGCTGGCGATCACCGATATCGACGGGGACGGTAAACCTGACCCTATTGACGCCAGTTCCTATAGCGGCATGTCTATATTCCATAACAATTCCCTGCCCGGCGACCTGTCTGCTGACGACTTTCCCCTAACTTACTTTACAAATTCGGGTACGTATTACGATGCCTCCAGTATAATTACCGCCGATTTTGACGGGGATAATAAACCTGACATACTTGAAGATAATTTTACCACGAACAATTTGATCATTTCGAGGAATATTTCTACCCAGGGCACGATCAGCGCCTCGTCGCTTGACGCGCCTGCAGCATTTTCCAATTCATCCATGCAATATTTTGTGAATGCTGCTGATATGGACGGAGATGGTAAAGTAGACGTGGTAGCCGCCTCGAACAATTCGGTTTACTTTGCCCGTAACCAATCGGCCATTGGCAATATTTCCCTCGCTGCCCCGGCTCCGCTTATTACAAACATTAATTCAAATAACCTGGCTTATATCACGACAGGAGATATGGATGGCGATGGCAGGATGGATATCCTGCTGATCGACGGCCAAAACAGTAAACTTTCGATTTATCACAACGGGCCGGTGGTCGTGCCCCAAATTACGGCGGTGACTCCGCTAACCGCCGGGAACGGCGTCAAAGTGACTATTACCGGGAAGCATTTCGATGGAACGACTTCAGTAAAATTCGGCAGCATGGCCGCTTCCTCTTTCACGGTAGTTTCCACGGAAACCATCGAGGCGGTTGTCGGCGATGGAGCGACGGGAGACATCTCGGTCCAAACTCCTAACGGAACGGCATCGTTCCCCGGCTTTGTATTTGCAAAAGCTCCCGTAATAACGGCGACGAGCGTCTCGCCGGACGGCAATGGAACGGTGACCATTACCGGAAATTATTTTTCAAAAGCTACTGCGGTATCGATTGGCGGCATACCTGCCACCTCCTTCACCGTTAATTCTGACACCAGGATCACTGCGGTATTTGCCGGCGTAAGTGGCGACCTGGCAGTTACAACTGCCGGGGGAACAGGAACATTTTCGTCAGTCATCGTTCGCATAAACGAGGTGATTACTTTTCCGGCTATTGCTGTCCACATTTATGGCGACGACGACATTAGCCTGGCCGCTGTTAGTAATAATAATGGGATCCCGATTATTTATAGCATCGATCAACCGGGAGTTGCAGTTTTGACTGGCAGCAAGCTGCATATTGTTAATGCCGGAACGGTAACGGTGACCGCTTCCCAGGCCGGCGACGAAGTGAACAACGCTGCGAAAAGCGTCGCGCAGATAATTACCATTAACAAGAAATCCCTGACAGTTACAGCTAAAGACGTTTTACGACCATTCGGGCAAGTAAACCCCGTGTTTTCTGTCGGATATGAAGGCTTTGTTAATGGTGACGACGAAAGCAAGCTTACCGCTTTACCTGCCGCCAGCAGTACTGCTACGGAACTTTCGCCGGCGGGAACGTACGATATTGTTGTAGCAGGCGGCGTTTCCAATAACTATGAATTTAATTATGTAAAAGGATCGCTGACCATTAGTCCGCCCCTTAATAACTTTAAGGTTGCCGCCAATAGTGTTACTTGTAAGGGAGAGAATAACGGTTCCATAACTATTACCGCTGCTGAGAACTCGGCATATACTGCCGTGATAACAGGCAATGGGTTAAACAAGAATTACAGTTTTACAACCAATACCAGCATAAACAATTTAACGCCGGGCACATATAATGTTTGTATTACCGACCCGGCTCTGGTGAATTATAAGCAATGTTTTGACCTAGTTATCACCGAGCCCAAAGACCTTTCAGCCTATGCGGTGGTCGATAAAAGTACTAATACGGTCACGGTCACCCTGGATGGCGGTTCCACTTACCAGCTACAACTTAACGGGCATAATTACACAACGACCAGCAATACGATTACCCTGCCGCTTGATGCGGGCAGCAATAATTTAACGGTAATTACGGATAAGCTTTGCCAGGGGAAGATCGAACAGATCATTAACCTATCCGGTAATTGGATGCCTTATCCAAACCCGTTTGAAAATATACTGTATATCAACCTTGGGGAAAGCACAGTTCGCCGGGCTACGATTGCGATTTACAGCGCGGGCAACGGCTCACTTAAAATGAAAAAAGAATATATCAACCAAACAGGCGTGATTAGTTTGGATGTTTCCAATTTAGATATGGGGGTCTACTCTATTCATCTGGTAATGGATTCCCAAGAAAAAGTCTACAAAATTATAAAGAAATGAAACAGCTGGCATACCTTATCGGGGGTCTAATAATGTTGACCGGTTGCGGAAAGTCCGGGGGAGGAAAAGGCGATACGCCTGTTCCCCAGCCGGGTAAATTGGCCCTGCTGGCTCCTGCCCAGAATGAACTTTGTACGCAAGGTTCAGTTATTTCGACGACCCAAAGTACCGTTACTTTAAAATGGGCGGCTTTCAATGGCGCCAGTACCTACGAGCTAGCTATTAAGAACCTCGAAGACGGTACGGTCAAAAGCCAAACAACCAGCAGTACGCAGGCCGATGCCACACTTGACCGGAACCAGCCCTACTCATGGTCTGTTATTTCAAGGTCTGCTTCGAACGCTGTCCTTGCCAAAAGTGATACCTGGAAATTCTATAATGCAGGGCCGTCAATCGTTGACTACGCCCCTTTTCCTGCGGAAATTATTTCACCGTCAATTAACCAGGTCATAACGGTCAATAATGGCAAGGTAAATTTGAAATGGAATGCGACCGATGTCGACAATGATATCCTTAATTACGACATATACCTGGGCGAAAGCCAGCCGCCTGCTTTGGTGCAAACCGGAATTACAACCACTACTGTCGATATTAATGTTGTTGCGGGGAAAACATATTATTGGAAAATCGTTACGAGGGATGCTAAGGGCAATACTTCGGATTCGGGCGTCTATCAATTTATGACAGAATGATGGGCTAACGTCTCCCAAATGTAATGCTCATCAGCGTGTTTACGATACTAATTCAGGAAATTTTTATATTATAGAGCAAAAGCGTTTTTTTATCTAAATTCATTCAAATTGGAACAGTTATTGAAATTATGGCCGCTTTTGTGGCTTGTCATCATTTTGGTTGGCATTTTTTTTATTGTGAAATTGATTTGGAAATCAATAAAAAAATAAAGTCGTTGTGACCACCACCAATGTCCTGACTATACCGATGCCAGTTCATATGCAAATTGTTTAATAAACCCGGGTTGCGGGTTATATGGAGTAACAAAGAGTGAGCGAGTAAGAATAATTTTTGCGTTACCAGGCTTAAAGCAAACTCAGATGTTCAACTGTGAGAAAATTATAGGAATATTCTGTTTTATAGATGATTTGTTGAAAACAAGCGGTCGCTAGGAAGATGCCCGTAGACAGGATAGCGACAGCGAGATCATTACCACAGCAATAATCAGTTCTTTGCATTTTGGAGGTCATCAGGATAAAGCCAGGCAGTTCATGAAGATGACAGGTCTTTTGCCGAAGAGGCTGAATAAAACCCGGTTTAACCGCAGGCTACATGCTTTGGTAGATAGAATCGGAGATGGTGTGGATAATGTTAAAAAACACTGGTAAAAACTTTATAAACTTAATTCTTCTAAATATTGTTATGAACTTCTTCTTTTTCGATTATATATATTACAGGATTGCGCGTGCCAAGTTTAAAACGCAAGGTCCGTTAAGTGCAACGGCAATTGGGTTTATATCAATTATGCAGGCTTTGTTAATTGAATTAATCATTGACCCAATATTTACATATTTATTGAGTGAGAATGACTTAATAACATATTCTAAACAATTGGCTTATTTAGCAGGCTTAATAGGCATTATATTGATGTTTATAAACTACAAAGTATACGCAGGTAAGTATGAAAAGTTTGATATGCAATGGAAAGATGAAAATCGGAATACTCGAATATTTAAGGGCATTTGTATATTTTTATCCATGATCCTTCCGGTAATATTGTTTACAATAGAAAGTAAGTTAGTGCATAAATAATCCGACATCCAGGACCGTTTTTTTTCTTGTGAAAATAGCCTGAATTGTATATCTTTATCTCTTAAGATTTGCGTTTATTCTGTATCAAAAAAGCGGTGAGTAATTCGGTGAGTATCTAATTTAATTCCGCGATAATATATTGAAAGTCAGTGGTTTGAGAGCATAGTTCGATTCTCGTAGGAACCACTAAAAGTAAAAAAGCCTTTGGATGAATGTCTGAAGGCTTTTTTTAATTACGTGCCTGCTTTTTGTAATCCGGTGATATTTAACTATCATTGAACTAACAATACTTTACAACCTGATCTCTTCACAAAATATGGGAAAAGCCTGCCTGCCATTATTATTTTGTCTTTGCGTATTCGCATCATGCAGCCCCCGTTTAATAACGCGGGGAGTTAAAGATAAAACCTCGAATTATATAGTCGACAACAAAGGGAAGCATGTCAATACATCATCGTTGCGTATGCTTGGTGATGCAGTAATGACAGATACTACAACTTATCCGTTAACCAGTTTAAGCGCGGTAAAACAAGGGCAGGCGTACTATGGCATAAAAGATGGGAATTATTATGACGGCGTCTATTATGGCAAATTAATGTTGCTGAGACGCTATGCCGGCAGGTCGTACGACATGCAAACACATGCGTCGCATTCAGTCTACAACTATTATCTTCAAAAGGCAGATCAGCCAGAGATCATTGACTTAACCGGGAGGAACCTGGTCGAAAGCGTTCGCGACAATCCACTGGCGCTGCGAAAAGCCAGAGCATCACGAATTTATGCCAACATCTCAATTGTTAGTGCGGCAACGGCCATAACGGGCCTTTCGTGCGTATTTCTTCCTTACAGCAGCCCTATACGAAAAACCGCAGTCACAGTTGGGCTTTTTTCTATGCCAACGTTCCTGATAACGTTACCCATCGCTTCGCATAAGCGATATAAAACTATAATTGTTTATAATCGCTGATACGAGCCTGTATATTGCCGGTTCTATCACTATTTTTGTGATAGTCTCTGAAATTTCTATCATGCAATTCCAAATCAACTTCATCAAAACCTGCTGGGGACAGAAAGGTAATGATCTTTCATTTATTGACGCCATAAAAGGAGAGGGATATGCAGGTGCTGAAGTAAATGTTTGCTCAACCGGCGGCAAAGCCGGAGACATAGTCAGGGCGCTTAAAGATGAAGACCTGGTTTTTGTAGCGCAGCAATGGCTCCCGCCAAAACAGGAAACACCCGATCAGTATATTGAAAGATTAAGACCGAACCTGGATGATATTGAAGTGCTGCGGCCGGCGTTCATTAACTCCCATACAGGCAAAGATTTTTTCAGCTTTGATGATAATTGCCGGGTTATAGAGGTTTTAAACAAGTTTTCAGTTGAGTCGGGCATACCGGTCTATCACGAAACCCATCGGGGGCGTTTTGCCTTTCATGCAGCCAGTTTATTACCCTACCTTGATGTTTTTAAGGACCTTAAACTGACCGCCGACTTTTCCCACTGGTGTGCCGTGTCGGAAAGTTTGCTGCAGGATCAGCAGGCGATACTTGATAAGATCATACCCCGGGTTAAATATATACACGCTCGTGTCGGTCATGCACAAGGTGCGCAGGTGAACGATCCGTCGGCGCCGGAATGGGAAGCTCATGTAAATCAATTTTTTACCTGGTGGGATATGATCATCGATGAGAACAAAAAAGCCAGAGAGCCCGGAATTTATATTTGTCCCGAATTTGGCCCTGTGCCTTATATGCCTGCGGAACCGGTTACCCTTAAGCCGCTTGCCGATCAGGACACAGTTAATAGCTGGATGCTGGAGCGATTGAAATTGAGGTACCCGCATTAAACATTGTTTGGGCCCGAAAAATATTTGCTGTTTATGTAAGGCTTTTCCTGTTTTCCCGACTAAAAGGAAAAGATGACAGAGAAGAATGCTTATCATGTTGCCCCGTTATTTTTAAGGCTAGTAATCGGTTTTGGAGCTATGCAGCACGGCTGGGCAAAGCTGTCGCGCGGTCCGGCGGGTTTTGAAAAATTGCTGATCTATTTAGACATCCCATTTCACCACCTTGCCTCGTTAGCGGTCCCTTATATCGAACTTTTGTGCGGCCTCGCAATATTGCTGGGGGCATTTACCAGGTGGGTTTCGGTACCGCTCATCTGCACTATGCTGGTAGCCATGTTCACCATTCATATAAATTATGGATTTAGCTCCATCAAAACGATAGGTTTGACAGCCAATGGTCCTTTGTTTGGTCCACCGGGATACGAGATCAATTTATTATATATCGCAGGTTTAATATCGCTGATGCTTACCGGCGCAGGTATGTTGTCTGTTGATATCTACCGAACCAAAAAAACTATATCCGATTGGTCGCTATGAAAATATCCATTGCTGCCGAAACAGATTATGAGGAATTAGTCACTATCTGGGAGGCTTCCGTCCGGGCGACCCATAGCTTTTTGCCCGA
>Ga0310811_10000091_pt1 | contig 140119 bp, 153 predicted proteins | sample YCmetagenome_FD_207642 | JGI IMG/M metagenome (GOLD analysis project Ga0310811, IMG submission 207642) | Soil microbial communities from experimental microcosm in Duke University, North Carolina, United States - YC | ecosystem: Engineered > Artificial ecosystem > Soil microcosm > Unclassified... | reverse complement strand
AGGCCCAGTGCTGCTTGTACCGGGCGCCCTGCCTGATCCAGCGCTCGACGATGGCCACGTCGCGCGGCGACAGGGTCTTGTGCGCCTCCTTCGGCGGCATGCGGAAGTCCACGTCCGACGAGGTGATGCGGCGCCACAGCTCGCTCTTGCCCGGATTGCCCGGGACGATGGCGCGGTGGTTCTTGTCCTCCGGGATCGGATCGTAGGCCGCCTTTTGCACGTCGAGCCTAAGGCCCGCCTTCTGCGTCCCCTGGCCGTGGCACGAGAAGCAGTTCTGCGACAGGATCGGCCGCACGTCCCAGTTCCAGTCCGGACGGTCCGGGATCGCCTGCCCCGCCGTCGCCACCTGCCCGCCCTTGTCGTGGGCGCAGGCCACCAGAATCCCCGCCGCCGCCGCCACCACGCCGGCGCCGATCGTCAGGATGGGGGGCTTGAACCTGGTCATGGCGACGTTCTCCCGGACGCTTGATGCTGGCGCGCGACGGCCCCGGGGCTTTGATGAATCCTCAAGCCCATCTACCAAGACGATCCGGAAGCCCCGGACCGCCAGTCGCCGGCCCCGGCGCCGACGCGCTTGCCGTCTTCCCGCCAGTCGGCGTACGACTGCCCGGTGATCCGGCTCCACTCCCAACCAAGCGGTCGGTGGGCCTCAGAGCCGCTGCGTGGCGCGGGCCGCGATCTCCACAGGATAGTGCAGGAATGACAATGGCTTCGTCAGAGAACTCCCCCAGCGCCGAGGTGGTGATCTACCACAACCCCCAGTGCGGCACCTCGCGCAACACCCTGGCCCGCATCCGCGAGGCGGGCATCGAGCCCAGGGTGGTGGAATATCTGAAGGACGGCTGGACCAAGCCCCAGCTGAAGGAAATCCTGAAGAAGCTGGGCAAGAGCCCGCGCGACATCCTGCGCCTCAGGGGCAACGAGGCCCACGAGCACATCATCATCAACCCCAACTCCACCGACGACGAGATCCTCGACGCCATGGTCGGCCACCCGATCCTGGTCGAGCGGCCGATCGTGATCACGCCGAAGGGCGCCGTGCTGGCCCGCCCGGCCGACCAGGTGGATGCGATCCTCTAGCCTGACCTACGGCGCCGGCATGTAGGCGATGCGGTCGCCGCGGAAGGTGCCGAGCCACAGCAGGTTGCCGGCCACCACGCCCACGGTGGCGTTGTCGAACGCCTTGGTGCCGGGCGCGGTGATGATGGTCCGCGCCTTCATGGTCGCCGGATCGAGCCGCGCGACGCCCCAGTCGTTGGGCCCGCCGAGGTTGCCGGGGTTGAGGAACTGGCCGGTGACGAGGATGCTGCCGTCCGGCGCCCAGCGCAGGTTGTCGGGGTTGAACTCGACCTTGACGCTGGCCGGCTTGCCCTTGCCGTCCAGGGGCACGCGCCAGACCTCCTTGGCGCCGTAGGCGTTGATGTAGAGTGTCTTGCCGTCGGGCGAGGCGATCAGGCCGTTGTCGCCCGACAGCTCGGTGCCGGGCACCGGGCTGATCCCCTTGCCGGGGGCCCAGCGATAGGCCACCCCCGTCACCTTGCCCTGCAGTACGGGGCTGATCCCCTGCCCGCGCTCGCGGGTGTCGTAGAGCTTGGTGAAGACGATCGAGCCGTCCTTCAGGCCGACCACGGAATTGAGACTGGCCCCCTCCGGCCCCACCACGCAGCCGATCCATTCCGCCGTGGCCTTGCGGGCGTCGAGGTTGAACACCTCGATCGACTCCCGGCCGCCGTGGTTGACCGCATAGACCGTCGCCGCGCCGTTACGCCCCGGGCGCACATCGAGGCCGTGGGTCGAGAGCTTCGCCAGGTCCGGCGCGCCGGGGCAGCCGTAGACCGGATCGGGCTTGGCGGCGACCGACAGGGTGACGGTCTTGGCGGTCTTGGTGGCGGTGTCGATCAGGTAGAGGCCGCCGCCGCCCTCCTTGTAGGAGCTGCCCACCACCGACTTGCCGCCGTCCACCGCCAGCATGTCCTCCACATTGACCAGGCCGCAGATGAAGTTCAGGCCGTGCTCGGCGGTGCAGGGCAAGGGCGCGGCGGGCGGAGCAGGCGCGGCGGCGGGCGCGGCCGGAGCGGCCGGAGCCGGGGCCTCCTGGGCCGCGGCGGCGAGCGGCGCGGCGATGGCCAGGACGGCGGCGATGGCGGCGGCCTTCATGGTGATCCTCTCCCGGTTCTTTGTTGGGCAGATGAAACCTTTCCCCGCGGCGGGACGCAAGACGGCTTGGCTGTAGACATGCGCTCCAGCGCATGTTGGCGTCAGGACGAACGAGGGGCCGTGACCGTGAAGCCATCCATGATCGCCGCGGCCACGGCCGCCGCCCTGGCCGTCGCCCCCCTTCCGGCGGCCGCCGCGCCCAATGCGCCCCTGCTGGCCGCGGTCCAGGCCTGCGGCCCGGGCGCGCGGGCCCTGGAGGAGAAGGTGGTGGGCATCGACAGCGGCTCGGCCGACCGCGCGGGCGTCGACGCCGTGGGCGCGGTCTTCGCCGCCGAGCTCCGGGCTCTGGGCGCCACGGTCAAGGCCGTCCCCTCCGCGCCCGGCGGCTCCTGGGGCGACAACCTGGTGGCCACCCTGGCCGGGACCGGCAAGGGCCGCATCCTGCTGATCGCCCACATGGACACGGTGTTCAGCCCGGGCGACGTGGCGCGGCTGAAGCCGCACTGGCAGGGCGAGACCTACATCGGCCCGGGCGCGGGGGACGACAAGTCGGGCGGGGTCACCGCCATCTGCGCCCTGAAGGCCCTGACCGCCACGGGCTACAAGGACTTCGCCCGCATCGACCTGCTGCTCAACGCCACCGAGGAGATCGGCTCGCCGGGGTCCAAGGCCCTGATCGCGGCCATGGCCAAGGACGCCGACCTGGCCATCAACCTCGAGCGCGGCGTGCCCGCCGACAAGATGGTGATCGCGCGCAAGGGCGCCGCGACCCTCACCTTCGCGTTCGCCGGCCGCGCCGCCCACTCCGGGCTGGAGCCGGAGAAGGGCCGCAACGCCGCCCTGGAGGCCGCCCGCGTGGCGCTGCTGCTGGGCGCCCTGGCCGATCCGGCCAAGCAGACCACGGTCAACGTCGACATCCTGCAGGGCGGCGACAAGACCAATGTCATTCCCGACAAGGCCATGCTGAAGGCCGACGTGCGGGCCTTCAGCGCCGCGGAATTCGATCGGGTGGAGGCCGCCGCTGCGGCGATCGCCATGAAGCCCGCCATCGACGGGGTGACGATCACGTCGAGCCTGGCCCGCAGCTTCCCGCCCTGGCCGCGCCTGCCGGCGGCCGAGGCCATGCTCGCCCGCGCCAACCGCCTCTACGCCGAGCTCGGCCGCAAGCTGGAGGCGACCGTGGTGGGCTCCTCGGCCGATTCCAGCTTGGCCGCCGCGGCCGGCGCGCCGACCCTGGACGGCTTCGGCATGGAGGGCGAGGGCGCGCACAGCGTCGACGACCAGGCGCACTTCGACACCCTGACGCCGCGCGCCTACCTCCTGGCGCGGATGCTCATGGACGTGGGCCACGCCCCCAAGGGGCCGTAGGCGGAGCGCCTCAGGCCCCTTGGTCTCAGGCGATGCCGAGCTTGGCCTTCAGGATGTCGTTGACCGCGGCCGGGTTGGCCTTGCCCTGGGTTTCCTTCATCACCTGGCCGACGAACCAGCCGATGGCCTGGGGCTTGTCCTTCACCGCCGCCGCCTTGTCGGGATTGGCGGCGATCAGGGCGTCGACGATCGTCTCGATGGCGCCGGTGTCGCTGACCTGCACCAGGCCATGCTTCTCGACGATGGCCTTGGGGCTCCCCTCGCCCGTGCCCATCAGCTCGAACACCTGCTTGGCGATCTTGGACGAGATCACCCCGGTCTCGATCAGCTCCACCAGCTCGGCGATCTCGGCGGGCGGGATCGGGCTGTCCTCGATCTCCACGCCGGTCTTGGCCAGGCGCGCCAGGAGCTCGTTGGTCACCCAGTTGGACACCAGCTTGGCGTCGCGGCCCTTGGCCGCCGTCTCGAAGAAGTCGGCGCGCGCCCCCTCGATCACCAGCACCCCGGCGTCGTAGGCCGACAGGCCGTACTGGCTCTGCAGCCGGGCCTTCTTGTCGTCCGGCAGCTCCGGCAGGCTGTCCTGGATGGCCTTGATCCAGGCCGGGTCGAGCTCCAGCGGCAGCAGGTCGGGATCGGGGAAGTAGCGGTAGTCGTGGGCGTCCTCCTTCGACCGCATGGAGCGGGTCTCGCCGCGACCGGGGTCGAACAGGCGGGTCTCCTGGCTGATCGAGCCGCCGTCTTCGAGGATCTCGATCTGCCGGCGCGCCTCGTATTCGATGGCCTGCTGGATGAAGCGGTAGGAGTTGACGTTCTTGATCTCGCAGCGCGTGCCCAGCGGCTCACCCGGCCGGCGCACCGACACATTGACGTCGGCCCGCAGGTTGCCCTTCTCCAAGTCGCCGTCGCAGGTGCCGAGGTAGCGCACGATGGTGCGCACCTTCTTGACGTAGGCGGCCGCCTCTTCGGAGGTGCGGATGTCGGGCCGCGACACGATCTCCATCAGCGCCGTGCCGGCCCGGTTGAGGTCGACGTAGGTGGCGCCCGGGTCCTGGTCGTGCAGCGACTTGCCGGCGTCCTGCTCCAGGTGCAGGCGCTCGATGCGCACGGTGAAGGTCGAGCCGTCGTCGCGCTCCACCAGCACCTCGCCCTCGCCCACCACCGGGTCCTTGTACTGGCTGATCTGGTAGCCCTGCGGCAGGTCGGGATAGAAGTAGTTCTTGCGGTCGAAACGCGACCACGGGTTGATCTGGGCCTTCAGCCCGAGGCCGGTCTTGATCGCCTGCTCGACGCAGTAGCGGTTGATCACCGGCAGCATGCCCGGCATGGCCGCGTCGACCAGCGCCACCTGCTCGTTCGGGCCCGCCCCGAAGCCCACCGCCGCGCCGGAGAACAGCTTGGACTTCGACGCCACCTGCGCATGGATCTCCAGCCCCATCACCAGCTCCCACGGGCCGGTGCGGCCCTGGATGTAGGTGGCGGGATTGGTCGGACGGACGTCGAGGATGTCGGACATGAAGCGGCTCCGGATACGGGGTCTTGATAGCGCCGGGGGGGCGGGATCGGAAGGGGCAAGGCGGGTTGACCTGCGGCCGGATGCGGCGATGCTCGGGCCAAAGCGCACCGCGAGGGTGTGATGAGAGCCTTGGCGATTGGACTTGCCGCGTCGATCGCACTTGCCGGAGCAGCGCGCGCCGGACCCGCCGAGCCCTACGACGACGGCACGCACTGGATCGGGCCCGACTTCGCGACCCTCAAACAAAAATGGCCGCACGATGCGGCCGGCCGCCTGCTCTACGGAAAGGTCGAGCTGGACTGCGGCGTCGGCGCGGACGGTTCGGCCGCCGATTGCAAGGTCCTGTCGGCCGAGCCGCCGGATCCGCGCCAGATCAAGGCGGCGCTCAGCCTCGCCGGCCTGTTCAAGGCGCGCGCCCGGACCTTCGAACGCGCGGTCATCGATCTCGACTTGAGCATCGACGAAGACGTGGAGTCGCTGGAAGAGCCCGACCCGGCGCAAATCAGGGCCTTCTGGCCCCCGGCGGCGCAGGGCGCGGAAGGCTCCGCCACCCTCAAATGCATCGTCACCGCCGATGGGCGGCTCACCGCCTGTTCCGTGCTCAAGGAGACTCCCGCCGGCCTCGGCTTCGGAGCCGCCGCGCTCGCCGCCTCGCCCAGCTACCGGTTCAAGCCGGCGAAGAGGCTGGGAGAGCCGGTCGAGACGGACCTGATCCTGAGCCTCGCCTTTGCCTCGGGCGTCGAGCCAGGACTCGCTGCGCCTGACGGACTGGGCGAGCCGCCCCCTACCCCCGCCACCAGGCCCTAGGCTTGGCGCGGAAGTCGGCGGCCTTCTCGATGGCGCCGGCGAGGCTGAACAGCGTGCCCTCGTCCAGGTGGCGTCCGATCAGCTGCAGGCCGAGCGGCAGGCCGGTCTCGTCGAGGCCGGCGGGCAGCGACATCGCCGGCACGCCGGCCAGATTGGCGGTCACCGTGAAGACGTCGTTCAGGTACATCTGCACCGGGTCCATGGTCTCCTTGGCCCCGAGGGCGAAGGCGGCCGAAGGGGTGGCGGGCGTCAGCAGGGCGTCGCACCTGTCGAAGGCGGCCTTGAAGTCGTCGGCGATGCGCCGGCGCACCTTCTGCGCCTTCAGGTAATAGGCGTCGTAGTAGCCGGCCGACAGCACGTAGGTGCCGATCAGGATGCGGCGCTTGACTTCGTCGCCGAAGCCCTCGCCGCGGGTGTTCTGGTAGATCTCGTCGAGCGTCTTGCCCTCGCCGCGGATGCCGTAACGCATGCCGTCGTAGCGGGCTAGGTTCGAGGAGGCCTCGGCCGGGGCCACGATGTAGTAGGTCGGCAGGGCGTATTTGGTGTGCGGCAGCGAGACGTCGACGATCTCGCAGCCGGCCTCCTTCAGCCACTCGATGCCCTTCGCCCACAGGGCCTCGATCTCGGCCGGCATGCCGTCGACCCGGTACTCCTTGGGCACGCCGATGCGCAGGCCCTTCACGCTCTTGCCGACGAAGGCCGGGAAGTTGGGCACGGCGTCGGGCAGGCTGGTGGAATCCTTGGGGTCGTGGCCGCTCATCGAGCGCAGCAGGATGGCCGCGTCCTCGACGGTCTTGGCCACCGGGCCGGCCTGGTCGAGCGAGGAGGCGAAGGCGACGATGCCCCAGCGCGAGCAGCGGCCGTAGGTCGGCTTGATGCCCACGGTGCCGGTGAAGGCGGCCGGCTGGCGGATCGAGCCGCCGGTGTCGGTGGCGGTGGCGCCCAGGCACAGGTCCGCGGCCACGGCGGCGGCCGAGCCGCCCGAGGAGCCGCCCGGCGTCAGGGTCTGGTTGGAGCCCTCCGACCGCCAGGGGTTGGCCACGGGGCCGAAGGCCGAGGTCTCGTTGGATGAGCCCATGGCGAACTCGTCGAGGTTCAGCTTGCCCAGCATCACCGCCCCGTCGCGCCACAGGTTGGCGGTGACGGTGGATTCGTAGGTGGGCTTGAAGTCGCCGAGGATCTTCGAGGCGGCCGTGGTGCGGTAGCCCTCGGTGCAGAACAGGTCCTTGATGCCCAGCGGCGCGCCTTCCAGCGGCCCCGCCTCGCCCTTGGCGATGCGCGCGTCGGCCGCCCTGGCCATCTGCAGGGCGCGCTCGGGGGTCTCCAGGATATAGGCGTTGAGCGCCTTGGCCCCGGCCACGGCGTCGACGTGGGCCTGGGTGATCTCCGCGGACGAGAATTGCTTGGCCGTCAGGCCGTCGAGGGCGGCCTTCAGCGTCAGACCGGTGAGTTCCGTCATGGTGGCTACTCCACCACCTTGGGCACGACGAAGAAGTTGTTCTTGGCGAGCGGCGCATTGGCCAGCACCCGCGCCGGATCGCCGCCGTCGGTGACCACGTCCTCGCGCATCGGCAGCTTCAGGTCCACGGCCGAGGCCATCGGCTCGACGCCGTCGGTGTCGACCTCGCCGAGCTGCTCGATCCACGCCATGATGCCGTTCAGCTCGGCCGCCAGGGGCTCCAGCCGCTCCTCGGCTTCGCTGATCCGGGCGAGCTTGGCGACCTTGCGCACCGTCGCCGCATCGATGGCCATCGGCCTCTCCCCAAAGTCTGACAACTGCCGTCTCGAACTGCGGCAGGGGTTAGCGGGGCGGAGGCCCCGGCGCAAGGGGCCACCCTACCTCGCCCATCGCGCACCGATGGCGGGAGGTAGGTTTATGGCTTCAGGCCATAAACCCGGCCGGGCATGCCGGCGGCGTCGAAATACTTCTGCTCGCCGACCTGCTGGTAATCCAGCACCGTCTCGAAGCCGGCGGGCCCCTTGTCGGAGCGCAGCCGCTTGGCCTCGAAGGCCGGGACCTTGCCGCCCTTCAGCGCCTCCTCGATCGGCCGGCCGACCAGCTTGCCCTTGGCCTTGAGCTGGATGCCCGCCGCCTTGGCGATGGTCCAGGCCAGGTCGGCGTTGGACACCGGGGCCGGGTCGACGAAGCCGGCCTTGAAGTCGGGACCGACCGCGGCCATGAAGTTGTGGGTCTCGCCGCGGCTCAGCGAGCCGTGGCTGCCCTGGCCCTGCTGCAGGTCGGTGTCGGTCACCAGCACCTCGCAGGTCTCGGGCTTGGCGCAGCCGGAGGTCTCGGTGCGGAACGACACCACCATCGAGGGCTGGGGCGTGCGGGCCGAACCGATCAGGTTGACCGCGCTCATCGGCAGGGCGCCGGGGACCGGCCCCAAGGCGTCGTGGACGAACACCGCGGCGGTGTAGTCCTGGCTCATCAGGAAGGCCGCCACCTTGGCCGCCATGGCCTTGGCGTCGGGCCCCGGGAAATACAGCAGGTCCGAGCCGCCGTTCACCGCCACCACGATCTGCGGATGGGCCGGGTCGGGGCCGATCAGGGCCCCGCTCTTCTCGGGGTGGAAGCCGTCGTTCAGTTGCACGTCCAGGCCGTTGGGCTGCCACACCGGAACCTTCAGCCACAGCGCGAGGTCCACCGCCAGGAAGCCCTGCGGCAGGAAGCCGGGCACGGTGTCGCGGTACTTCAGCTTGGCCGCGGCGCTGGTCTTGCTCTGCTTGGAGATGGTGGTGAAGCCGTGGTCGGCGGTCACGACGATGTCGGTGGTCTTGTCGAGCCCCTGCGCCTTCAGGGCGTCGCGCAGCCGCTGCAGGTTGTCGGAGGCGTTGCGGATGCCGGCCATGGCGGTGGGGCCGTTGATGCCGGGGGTGAGCTGGTTGAGGCTGTCGCCCTGGTTGTGCTGGGTGCCGTCCGGATCGCGCGACCAGTAGACCATGAGGAACGGCTTGCCGGTCTTCCTCAGCATCGGCAGCACCACGTCGGTCGCGACCTTCACGAACCAGCTCTGCTGCTCCACGTTGGCCACCCGCACGCCGGGCATGTTGTAGGCGCCGGGATCGGTGTTCAGGCCGCGGTCGGGCGGAAGGGCCTGCAGGCCGGCGGCCTTGATGGCGGCGGCGAGGCCAGGGGCGTAAGGCAGGGCGTCCGGCTTGGGGCCGCCGGACGAATCGTCGATCACGATCGCCGAGCCGTCCCGCGCGGTCATGTCGTGCACCGAGCTCGGCCCCTTCTTGCCGATCGAGGCGGTGGCGAAGCCCTGGGCGCGGGCCTGGGCCAGCAGGGTGTCCTCGTTCAGGTAGTTGCCGCCGAACGCCCCGTTCACGAAGGTCAGGTCGGCGTCGTCCTCCAGCGAGGGCGTCACCCCGTTGGTGGTTTCGGGCGCGTTCTTCGGGCCGGTGTAGATGTAGTTGCCGAAGTCGCCCGTGTCGCCGAGGTAGTGGCCGGTGGCCATGGCCGAGGCGTTGGCGGTGGTCACGGTCGGGAACAGCGCGTGGCTGTTCTGGAAGTCGACCCCCTCGGCCCGCAGGGCGGCCAGGGCCGGCGCCGTGTCGGACGTCACGATCTGCGAGCGCAGGCCGTCGGCGACGAAGAGGATCACGTTGTGGCGCTTCGGCTGCAGCCAGTCGCTGCACGCGCCCACCGTCATGCCCGCCGCGGCCGCCGCCGCGACCAAGATCCAACGCCGCCGATCCATCAACACCCCCAGGGTCCGTCCGGGCCCGTTTCTGACAAGGCTTTGTGACAGGTGTTCCATACCACCGCACCTTCCCCAAAGGATGGACAGGGGCCGTGCGGCCGATCACAACGGGATCATGGAGCAGCGCGCATGAGAGTTCCGGCCTGGATGATCGCGGCCGCGGCCGCGGCGGCGGCGCTGGCCGCGGCCCCCGCCCTGGCCCAGGTCGGCGCGCCTCCCGTGCCGGACGGCGAGGCCAAGGCCGAGGGCGACGCCCTGCTGGCCCAGGCAGGGGCCTCGGACCTGTTCGACAACGTCACCGCCGCCGACGGCCAGTCGATCAAGCTGAAGCACAAGGCCTCGGGCGTGATCTGCGAATTCAACCCCGGCGCGCCGGTCAATCGCGTGGTGGTGTTCGACGGCGGCCAGCGCGGCGACGACATCGCCTGCTCCACCGGCGGCGCCGTGGGCGACCGGACCCTCTACGCCTCGCGCACCCCGGGCCGCAGCCTGGCCGACGCCTTCGCCCATGACCTCGCCGAGGTGAAGAAGAGCCATCCGGGCGCGGTCGACTACGCCCTGCCGCCCGACACCGACAGCCCGATCCTGCAGATGCTCGACATCCCGCCCATGCCGCCCAGCAAGACGGCGCGGTTCATCGTCGACCACCGCTTCACCAGCGTCTCCAGCGCCGTGGTCAAGGACTGGAGCCTGGAGTTCCGCTTCACCTGCCCCGAGGAGAAGCAGGACGTGGCCGCGGGGGCCCTGCAGCCGACCCTGTGGGTGACGATCCTGGCGCAGATCTCGGGCGCGCCGCTCGACCTCGTCTCGCCCAAGCAGGCCGTCTAGTGTGGCGATTCAGAAATTCGCCTGCAGATGATGGAGATCGCGATGCGAATTTCTGAATCACAAGCCACACTAGAAAAGAGAATGAATTCTAGTGTCCTGGTCGAACCAGAAGTTCGCCACCTGCCCGATCCCGTCTGCTGGCGAACTTCTGGTTCGGGACACTAGAGCGTGCCCGTCCTGGACATCCTCGAGCTGCCCGCCGCCCTGCCGCCCTACGCCCCGGTGATCGGGCTCGACCTCGGCGAGAAGACCATCGGCGTGGCGGTGTCGGACGCGACCCTGGCCATCGCCAGCCCCCTGGAGCTGATCCGCAAGGGCAAGTTCACCGACGACGCCAACCGCCTGTTCTTCCTGATGGACCAGCGCGGGGCCAAGGGCGTGGTGATCGGCCTGCCGGTGAACATGGACGGGTCGGAGGGCCCGCGCTGCCAGTCCTCCCGCGCCTTCGGCCGCAACCTGCTGCGCCTGCGTCCCGAGTTGCCGATCGCCTTCTGGGACGAGCGCCTGTCCACCGCCGCCGTGCAGCGCATGATGACCGACGAGATGGACCTGTCCCGCGCCCGCCGCGCCGCGCTGGTCGACAAGATGGCCGCGACCTACATCCTGCAGGGCACCCTCGACCGCCTGGGTTACGCCGCGGCGCGGTGAACGGGAACGCGCCGCCGCGTCCCGCCGCGCAGCCTAGATCTTGGCCCGGTTCAGGGTCCGGTTGACGTCGACAAACCCGATCATGGCCCACACCCGGCGCGCGCGTTCCGGGGCGAAGCCGACCTCGCCCGAGAAGCTCTCGGGGTTCTCGTAGGTGCCGAAGATCATGTCCCACCAGGTCATGTCGCCGAAGTTGCGGGCGTGAACGTCGCGTTCGTGGTGCAGGCAGTGCGCCTCGGGCCGCTGCACCACCCAGCCGATCCAGACCGGCGTGCGCACGTTCATGTGCTGGAAGACCGCGAAGAAGAAACCGACGAAGCCGGCCAGGGCCGCCGCTTCGGCCGACACCCCCAGCACCCCGACGGCCAGCACCGAGGCGGCCGTCTGCACCGCCACGTCCACCGGGTGGAAGATCGCCGAGGAGGCCACGTCCACCCGGGCCACCCCATGGTGCAGCTGGTGGCCCAGCCGCCAGAGGATGTCGAAGCGGTGCTGGATGCGGTGGGTCCAGTAGGTGAAGAAGGTGGTCAGGATCACCGCCGGCGCCGCGGCCCACAGGCCCCATCCCGACAGGTTCACCAGGTGGATCGCCCCCAGGAACGGCGTGAACAGGGCCGGCATCAGGGCGTAGCAGATCCCGGTGACGATGAAGGCGCCCACGCCGATCAGTCGCCAGTGCTTCACCTCAGGGAAGTTGCGGCCGCCGCCCATGAGAGGCTCTGCGACCAGGGCGGCGAGGAACAGGACCGGGATCGCCAGCGATGCGGCGTCTTCGAAGCTCATGGCCAACCCCCATAGATGGCCCGTGCAGATTACCTCCGCCCCGCTTCACAATGAACAGCGTTCTTCGAATGTCGCCCCTCACGGCAACGCCAGCTTGGCCAGGTTCGGCTTGGGAATCGCGGCGGCGAACCGCCCCTGCCCCTTGGCCTTGTCCTGCCCCACCTCGGCCCAGGCGTGCAGGAAGCGGGCGACCGGGTCCGGCGCCGGCGCCACCGTCAGGCTACGGCCCTTGGCGGCCGTCAGCGCCTGCGCCCACAGGTCGAGGTCTTCGGCCGGCGCGTCGTCCGAACCGGGCGTCGGCGGCGCGGCCAGCAGGCGCGCAGCCCTGACGACGCCCGGGCTCGCGCTGTGGATCGCCACCGGCCCCGGCGGCAGGCCCTGCAGGGCTGCGACCAGGGCGTTGAGCTCGATCCGGCCGGCGGTGGTGTTGCGCTCCCCGCCGACATGTCCGGCGATCGGGCCGGCGACGCCGCCAGCCCCCTGGCGCGCGTAGGCCCAGCCGCCGTAGCGGAAGGCGGCGTGGTGGATGGTTTCGATGAACAGGCGCACGGGTTCGGACATGAGCGCCGCTTAGCATCTTCCCTCCCCCGCCGAACCCTCCTAAAAGCTGGCGCTCATGACCCAGACCGTAGGAATCGATGACGTCCGCGCGCGGACCTTCGCCTTCCCTGCGCCCCATTTCATCAGCGTCTCCGACCTCAACCGCCTGCAGGTGCACGACCTGCTGGCCCTGTCGGAAACGTTCGTGGCGCTCAACCGCCAGCAGGCCAAGAAGCTCGACCTGCTCAAGGGCCTGACGCTGATGAACCTGTTCTTCGAGAACTCCACCCGCACCCAGAGCTCCTTCGAGCTGGCCGGCAAGCGGCTGGGCGCGGACGTGGTCAACATGAACCCCCGCGCCTCCTCCATGGCCAAGGGCGAGACCCTGATCGACACGGCGGTGACGCTGAACGCCATGCACCCCGACCTTCTGGTGGTGCGCCATGCCTCGTCGGGCGCCGCGTCGCTGCTGGCGCAGAAGGTGTCGGGCAGCGTGGTCAACGCCGGCGACGGCCAGCACGAACATCCGACCCAAGCCCTGCTCGACGCCCTGTCGATCAAACAGGCCTTCGGCCGCATCGAGGGCCTGACCGTGGCCATCTGCGGCGACGTCGCCCACAGTCGCGTGGCCCGCTCCAACGTGATCATGCTGAGCATGCTGGGCGCGCATGTGCGCCTGGTCGGCCCGCCGACCCTGATCCCCGGCTCGGCCGAGCGCTGGGGCGTGGAGGTCCACCACGACATGCGCAGGGGCATCGCCGGCGCCGACGTGGTGATGATGCTGCGCCTGCAGCTGGAGCGGATGCAGGGGGCGCTGGTGCCCTCGACCCGCGAATACTTCCGCTTCTTCGGCCTGGACCGCGAGAAGCTGGCCGCCGCCGCGCCTCATGTGCGGGTGATGCACCCCGGGCCGATGAACCGCGGGGTCGAGATCGACTCCGACGTGGCCGACGACCTCTCGGTCAGCCTGATCCAGAACCAGGTGGAGATGGGCGTGGCCGTGCGCATGGCGGTGCTGGCCAGCCTCGCCGCGCGCCTGGAGGGCCGCAACTGATGGCTTCCTCCGCCCCCAAGCCCCCGCCGATCGCCTTCATCAACGCCCGCCTGGTCGACCCCGAGGCCCGCTACGACGGTCCCGGCGCCCTGGTGGTGCAGGGCGGGGTGATCGCCGACGTGGTCAGGAAGCCCGACCTCGGCAAGCTGTCGGACGATATCCGCGTGGTCGACTGCAACGGGGCCATGCTCGCCCCCGGCCTGGTCGACATCCGGGTCAAGACCGGCGAGCCCGGCGCCGAGCAGAAGGAGACGCTGAAGAGCGCCTGCCGCGCCGCCGCCGCCGGCGGGGTCACCTCCATCGTCATCCAGCCCGACACCGATCCGGCGGTCGACGACCCGGCCACCGTCGACTTCATCCTGCGCCGGGCGCGCGACATCGAGCTGGTCAACGTCTACTGCGCCGGCGCCGCCACCCAGAAGCTCGGCGGCGAGCGCATGGCCGAGATCGGCCTGATGCTGGAGGCCGGGGCCCGATACATCACCGACGTCGACAAGCCGATCGTCGATTCCAAGGTGTTCCGCCGGGTGCTGGCCTACGCCACGGGCTTCGGCGCCCTGGTCGCCCACCGGCCCGCCGACCCCTACCTGTCCGCCGGCGCCGCCGCCACCGAGGGCGAGTTCGCCGCCCGCCTGGGCCTGCCCGGCGCGCCGGTGGTGGCCGAGCGCATCATGCTGGAGCGCGACCTGGCCCTGGCCGAGATCACCGGCGCGCGCCTGTTGGTCGACCAGATCACCTGCGCCGACGCGCTGGAGAGCCTGGAGCGCGGGCGCAAGAAGGGGGTGCGGGTCGCCGCCAGCGCCTCGATCAACCACCTGACCTTCAACGAGCTCGACATCGGCGACTACCGCACCTTCTATCGGCTGGACCCGCCGCTGCGCTGCGAGGACGACCGCCAGGCCCTGATCGACGCCCTGTCGTCCGGGCTGGTGGAGGTGGTCACCTCGGCCCACGCCCCGGCGCCGGCGGAGGACAAGCGCCTGCCGTTCGACGAGGCCGCGCCGGGCGCGGTGGGGCTCGAGACGCTGCTGGCCGGCCTCCTGTCGCTGCACCACGAGGGCCGCGTCGAGCTGCTCGACCTGATGCGGGCGGCGACCTCCGCCCCGGCCCAGTTGCTCGGTCTGCCCGGCGGCCGCATCTCGCCGGGGGCGCCGGCGGACCTCGTGCTCTGCGACATCGGCGCGCCGCTCTACCTCGACGCCGATTCCCTGATCTCCAAGTCCAAGAACTCGCCCTTCGACGGGCGCAGGGTGCAGGGGCTGGTGCTGATGACCCTGGCCGGCGGCCGGATCGTGCACAAGACGCAGGAGTAGCGGGTCCCTCCGCTCGAAAATTTGAACGAAAACAGAGCTGAGCGGTTTTTTCCCCGCGACGGCGGCTGATGGCCGCCTCGGATCACGGAGGACCTCCCATGCGCAAGACCCTTTTGACGGCGGCTGCCGCCGCCTTCATCCTGTCCACCGGCAGCGCCGGCTTCGCCCTGGCCCAGAACGCCGCGGCCGACCAGGCGTCCGACGCCTCCAAGACCGCCAAGGCCGAAGCGAGCGACGCCAAGAAGGCTGCCTCGACCGCCAAGAGCAAGGCCAAGAAGGCCTCGAGCAAGGCGAAGAAGGCCACCGACAAGGCCGCCGAGGCCTCCAAGGCCGCGACGGACGCCAAGACGCAGGCCGCCACCAAATGAGCCCGTGGACGGTCCCCGGCCCGTCCGGGGACCGTCCCTGACCACCACACGAGACTGCAGGAGGAACCCCATGCGTAAGACCATCCTGACGGCCGCCGCCGCCGCCTTCGCCCTGTCCGTGGCCGGCTCCGGCTTCGCCGTGGCCCAGGTCTCGACCGGCGCGGTCAAGTCCGCTTCTGAGAAGAAGGACGCCACCGAAGCCGACGTCGCCGGCGCCAAGGTCGACGCCAAGGGCGCCAAGAAGGCCGCCCACACCGCCAAGAGCAAGGCCGACAAGGCCGCGCACAAGGCCAAGGTCGCCGCCGACAAGGCCGATACGGCCGCCAAGGCCTCGATCGACGCCAAGAAGCCGTAGGTCCGGGCGGCCCTCGGTTCGACGAGGGCCGCTCCCCTTCCCTGATCGCGGCCCGTGTGGGATGTAGCCCTCCAGGCTAGGCGCATCTCCCGAGGGACCCATGACCGACATCCAGCCTTGGCTCGCCGCGGCGCTCGTGGTCGGCGGCTATCTGCTGGGGTCGATCCCGTTCGGCGTCATCGCCACCCGCGTGGCCGGCCTCGGCGACATCCGCAAGGTCGGCTCGGGCAACATCGGCGCCACCAACGTGCTCCGCACCGGCCGCAAGGACCTGGCGGCCATCACCCTGATCGGCGACGGCGGCAAGGGCGCCGCGGCGGTCGGCCTCGCCCATCTGATCGCCCTTTCCCTGGCCCCCTCGGCCGAGCCCCTGGCCTGCGCGTTGGCCGGCGGCGCGGCCTTCTTCGGCCACCTGTTCCCGGTCTGGCTGGGCTTCAAGGGCGGCAAGGGAGTGGCGACCTTCCTCGGCGTGCTGCTGGCGGCCGCCTGGCCGGTGGGCGTCGCGGCCTGCCTGACCTGGCTGGTGGTGGCCAAGCTGCTGAAGATCTCCTCCCTCTCGGCCCTCATCGCGGCCGCCCTCTCGCCGCTCTACGCTCTGGGCCTGCAACGGCCCCTGCCCACCGTGGCCCTGGCCGCCGTGCTGGCGGTGCTGATCTTCATCCGCCACCACGAGAACATCCGCCGCCTGCTCAACGGCACGGAGCCGCGCATCGGGGCCAAGAAAGCGGCCCAGGCCTGATGGGGACCGCCGCTTGATAGACAAGGCCCGGCTGACCGACGAGCAGCGCCGCGACTGGCTGCGCCTGGCGCGCACGCAGAACGTCGGCCCGGTCGCCTTCCGCTACCTGATCGAGACCTTCGGCGACCCGGCCACGGCGATCGGCGCCATCCCGCGGCTGGCCGAGCGGGCCGGCCGCGCGCAGCCGCCGCGCATCCCCTCGCCGGCAGAGGCGGAGCGCGAGCTGGCGGCGGGCCACGCCTTGGGCGCCCGGCTGCTGTGCGCCTGCGAGCCCGCCTTCCCGCCCCTCCTGGCCGCGCTCGACCCGCCCCCGCCGCTGGTCTGGACGCTCGGCGACGCCGGCCTGCTGCACGGCCGCTGCGTGGCGGTGGTGGGCGCGCGCAACGCCAGCGCCGCCGGCCAGCGCTTCGCCCGCACCCTGGCCCACGACCTCGGCGCCGCCGGCTTCACCGTGGTCTCGGGCCTGGCCCGCGGCATCGACGGCGCGGCGCACGAAGGCTCGCTCGAGACCGGGACCGTTGCGGTGCTCGGCGGCGGCCCGGACGACGTCTATCCGCCCGAGCACGATGGACTGCACCGGCGGATCGCCGAACGCGGCTGCGTGGTCTCGGAAAGCCCGCCCGGCTACCGGGCCCAGGCCCGCGACTTCCCGCGCCGCAACCGGCTGATCTCCGGCCTGTCGCTGGGGGTGGTGGTGGTCGAGGCCGAGCTGCGCTCCGGCTCGCTGATCACCGCCCGCCTGGCCGGCGAGCAGGGGCGCGAGGTGTTCGCCGTGCCAGGCTCTCCGCTGGACGCGCGGGCCAAGGGGACCAACGACCTGATCCGCCAGGGGGCGGCGCTGTGCGAGGGCGCCGAGGACGTGATCCGCGCGCTGGACGGGATGGGCGCCGGGATGCGCGAGCCGGAGCCTTCGGGCTATGTCCCGCCGCGCGCCGGCGAGCCGGACGCGGCCTTGCTGAGACGGTTGGCGGAGCTGCTCTCACCCACCCCCACCGCCTGGGACGAACTGGCCCGCGCCGCGGGCGCGCCCGGGCCCCTGGTCTACGCCGCCCTGGTGGAGCTGTCCTTGGCCGGCCGCTGCGAGCTCCTGCCCGGCGGCCTGGCGGTCAGCGCCTGATCGCTCAGCCGAAGCGGCCGGTCACGTAGTCCTGGGTGCGCTTGCCCCGGGGGTTGGTGAACAGCTGCTCGGTGGTGGTGAACTCGATCATCCGGCCGAGGAACATGAAGCCGGTGTAGTCGCTGATCCGCGCCGCCTGGCCGAGGTTGTGCGTCACGATGACGATGGTGTGGTCGGCCTTCAGCTCGAGCAGGGTCTCCTCGAGCTTGGCCGTGGAGATCGGGTCGAGCGCCGAGGCCGGCTCGTCGAGCAGGATCACTTCCGGGCGCACGGCCACGCCGCGGGCCACGCACAGGCGCTGCTGCTGGCCGCCCGACAGGCCCTGGCCGGAGGTATGCAACTTGTCCTTCACCTCGTCCCACAGGGCCGCCTTGCGCAGGGATTCCTCGACGCGGGCGTCGAGATCGGCGCGGCCCAGGTTCTCGTAGAGCCGCACGCCGTAGGCCACGTTGTCGTAGATCGACATGGGGAACGGGGTCGGCTTCTGGAACACCATGCCGATGCGCGCGCGCAGGGCCGACAGGTCCTGCTTGCCTTCCAGGATGTTCTCGCCGTCGAAGATGATCTCGCCCTCGGCGCGCTGGCCGGGATAGAGGGCGTAGATGCGGTTCAGCGTGCGCAGCAGGGTGGACTTGCCGCAGCCGGAGGGGCCGATCAGGGCGGTGATCTGCTTCTCGCCGAAGGCGGTGGACACGCCGTGCAGCGCCTTCGACTTCCCGTAGTAGAAGTTCAGGTTGCGGATATCGAGCTTGGCCGAGCCTTCCGGCAGCCGCTCGACGTAGGACTCGTAGGTCTCGGCGGTGGCCTGGACGTTCATGACTGACGGTTCTCCCGGGCGAGGGTTCGGGCGATGATGTTCACGCCGAGGACGGCGACGGCGATGATCAGGGCGCCGGCCCACGCCAGGTTGCGCAGGTCGTCGAAGGCGCTGAGACCGCCCTGGAAGATCACGCTCGGCAGGTTGGCCGTGGGCTTGGTCATGTTGAGGCTGAAGAACTGGTTGTTCAGGGCCGTGAACAGGAGCGGCGCAGTCTCACCCGAAATCCGGGCGAAGGCCAGCAGGCCTCCGGTCAGGATGCCGGTGTTGGCCGAGCGCCACAGAATCCGCCGGATGGTGGAGGCCAGGGGCGAGCCCAGGGCGACGCCGGCTTCGCGCAGGGCCGAGGGCTGCAGCTTGAGCACGTCTTCGGTGGTGCGGGTCACCACCGGCGTGGCCAGCAGGGCCAGGGCCACCGAGCCGGCCAGGCCGGAAAAGCCGTGGAACGGCGCGACCAGCAGCTGGTAGATGGCCAGGCCGATCAGGATCGACGGCGCCGATAACAGCACGTCGTTCACGAAGCGCACGACCTTGCCGTAGACGGCGTCGCCGGCGTACTCGGCCAGCCAGGTGCCGGCCAGCACCCCGATGACCACGGCGATGACCATCGCCAGGGCGCACATCATGATCGAGCCGACAATGGCGTTGCGCAGCCCGCCCGGTGAGCCCGCCGCGGGCGTATCCATGGTGAAGGTCTGCAGGTTCAGTGCGCCGATCCCGTCCTTGAACAGCGAGAACAGGATGGCGGCGAGGGCCGCGAGGGCGATGGCGGCGGTGATCCAGCAGAAGCCGACGAAGATGGCGTTGCCGGCCTTGCGCCGGGCGATGAGGACTTTCGACTTCATCGTCACACCACCTTCTGCCGGCCGAGCAGGGTCCGGGCCAGGGCGAGCACCGCGAAGGTGATCAGGAACAGCACGAGGCCGAGCGCGATCAGCGCCGAGGTGTGCATCTCCGTGGTCGCCTCGTTGAATTCGTTGGCGATGGTCGAGGCGATGGTCGAGCCGGAGTCGAACAGGTTCTTGGGGAAGGCGTGCGAGTTGCCGATGATGAAGGTCACCGCCATGGTCTCGCCGAGCGCGCGGCCCAGGCCCAGCATGACCGCGCCCACGGCGCTGCGCTTGATGTAGGGCAGCGACACCTTGGTGATCACTTCCATGGTGCTGGAGCCGAGACCGTAGGCGCTCTCGCGCACCTGGGCGGGCACCGTCAGCATCAGGTCGCGCAGCACCGCCGCCATGAACGGCAGCACCATGATCGCCAGGATGATCGAGGCGGTCAGGATGTTGGCGCCGTTGGGGATCCCGCTGGTCAGCTTCTCGAGCAGGGAGCCCGGCTTGGCCAGGGTCAGCAGGGGCAACTGGATGTGCAGGGCGAACCACGGCGCCAGCACGAACAGGCCCCACATGCCGTAGACGATCGAGGGGATGCCGGCGAGGAGCTCGACCGCCGTGCCGATCGGCCGGCGCAGCACCGGCGGGCAGAACTCGACCAGGAACACGGCGATGCCGAAGGCGATCGGCAGGGCGATGGCCAGGGACAGGAAGGCCGTGATCAGGGTGCCGACGATGGGCCCGGCGGCCCCGTAGACCTCGGTCACCGGGTTCCAGCTGCGGATGAACAGGAAGTTCACCCCGAACTTGTGGAAGGCCGGCCAGCCGCCGATGAACAGCGACACCAGCACCCAGGCCATGGCGGCCAGGAGCAGGGTGGCGCTGGCGAAGCAGAGTCCCTCGAAGAACGGATCGAGCGCCCCGCCCCTCGGCTTACCCTTGACCGCGGTCTTCGGCGCGGCCTCCGTTCGGTCGATCGTCAGGGTCATCCAGGACTCGGAGTTCTCGGCGCCAAGGAGGGTACGAGCTTTCGGCCCCGAAGAAAAAGATGCGGGAGGAGACCAGGCCCCTCCCGCCATCAATCTCTCGGGGAGGAGATTACTTGGCCGCGAAGACAGCCTTGCCGTCGGCGCCCTTGATCTGGGCGACCCACTGCTTGCGCATCATGGTCTTCACCGGGGCGGGCAGAGGCACGTAGTCCAACTGGCCGGCCGAGGCGTCGCCGTTCTTGTAGGCCCAGTCGAAGAAGGCCAGCACTTCCTTGGCGTTCTGCGGCTTGTCCTGCTTGGTGTGCATCAGGATGAAGGTGGCGGCGGTGATCGGCCAGGACTTGGCGCCCGGCTGGTCGAGCAGCAGCAGGTAGTTGCCGGGGGCCTTGCTCCAGTCGGCCCCCGAAGCGGCGGCGCCGAAGGCGTCGGCGGTCGGCTGGACGTAGGCGCCGTTCTTGTTCTGCATGGCCGCGTGGGTCATCTTGTTCTGCTTGGCGTAGGCGTATTCGACGTAGCCGATCGAGCCGATCGTCTGCTTCACGAAGGCGGCCACGCCGTCGTTGCCCTTGCCGCCGAGGCCGGTCGGCCATTCCACGGCGTCGTTGGCGCCCACGCGCTGGGCCCAGGCCGGGCTGTGGTTCGACAGATAGGTGGTGAACACGAAGCTGGTGCCCGAGCCGTCCGAGCGGTGCACGACGGTGATCGGCACGTTCGGCAGCTTGACGCCGGGGTTCAGGGCGGCGATCGCCGGATCGCCCCAGGTCTTGACGTCGCCGATGAAGATCTTGGCCAGCACATCGCCGCTCAGTTTCACCTGGCCCGGGTTCACGCCCGGCAGGTTCATCACCGGCACCACGCCGCCGATCACGGTCGGGAACTGCATCAGGCCGTTGGAGTCCAGGTCGGCCTTCTTCAGCGGCTTGTCGGAAGCGCCGAAGTCCACGGTCTTGGCTTCGATCTGCTTGATGCCGCCGCCAGAGCCGATTCCCTGGTAGTTCAGGTTGTTCTTGGTGGCCGCCTTATACAGCTCGCCCCACTTGTCGTAGATCGGCTTCGGGAAGGTCGCGCCGGCGCCGGTGATGTCGGCGGCCTGGGCCTGCATTCCCAGGGTGGCGGCTGCCACGGTCGCGACGAGGGCGGTGGCGAAGGTCTTGAACATGGATGTCTCCAGGGACGGGCGATCCCCCGATCGCCTTTGCACGGACCCCGATAGCCCCGCCCAATAACAGTTTCATGACGGTTGCGAGCCTTGTGTGTGACAGCCCCCGACCCCGCTGGGGGACGCTAACGTGAAACCTCCGTGACAGGACTCCCGCTGCGGGAATCTTGCGCCGGGTGGAGATGAGGCGCCCAATGTGCGCGATGGAGGCCCGTCCCGCCGTGTTCATTCGATTCTGCAGCCGCGCCGTGGCGGGGTTGGCCGCGGCCGTCTCGATGCTGGCCGCCACCGCCGTCCGCGCCGAGTGCCGGCTGGAGGGCTTCGCCGCCATCCCCGTGACCATGGTCGGCATGCAGCCCACCGTGCACGCGACCATCAACGGCCAGGACGCCGTGTTCCTGGTCGATACCGGCGCCTTCGCCAGCGTGCTCACCCCCGCCGCCGCCGCGCGCTACCACGTGCGGGTCTATGGTCGCGGGACCCAGGGCGTGGAGGGCATCGACGGCCCGGCCTACGCCCAATTGGCGCGTGTGGAACATGTGCGCCTCGGCGGGGCGCCGTTCTACGACCAGCGGTTCCTGGTGGTCGACGGGCTGGGCCGCGACGTGGCCGGAGTGCTGGGCCGCGACATCCTGGGACAGGCCGACGCGGAGTACGACTTCGCCAACGGCGTGATGCGCCTGATCCGGCCCAAGGGCTGCGGCGGCGCCGACGTGCTGTCCTATTGGACCGATCGGCCGACGGTGCTCGAGGCCCTGCCCGGCTATCGCGGCGGCTCGCTGGCGGCCGCGGGCGAGGTCAACGGCGCGAGGATCAGGGTCGGCTTCGATTCGGGCTCGGCCTATTCGGACATGACGCTCAAGGCCGCCGCCCGCGCCGGGGTCACGCCCTCGAGCGCCGACGTCTCCCAGACCCGGGCCACCGTGGGCATCATGGGACGGCCGGCGGCCACCTGGTCGGCGCCCTTCGCGCGCTTCGACCTGGGAACCGAGGCGGTGCTGCACACCCGGTTGAGAATCGCCCAGGCCGACCTGGCCGGCGACGACATGCTGCTGGGCGCCGACTTCTTCCTGGCGCACCGAATCTATGTCTCGCGCCAGCAGCGCCGCATCTACATCACCTACAACGGCGGCCCGGTGTTCCGCCTGCGCCAGGCCCCGACCGTGACCTGGTCCTTCGCCGGCGGCCCGGGCGACGGCCGATCGGGCGGCGACCCCAACGCCCCGGTCGACGCCGCCGGATTCGCCCGGCGCGGCGCGGCCTCGGTGTCGCGCGGGGACATCGACGGCGCGGTGGACGATTTCAGCCGCGCCATCGCCCTGGAGCCGCAGGTCGCCGCCCTCTGGTTCGACCGCGGCGCGGCCGAGGCCGCCGGCGGCCGCACGGAGCCGGCCCTGGCCGATTTCGATGCGGGCCTGAAGCTGCAGCCGGACCATCCGGCCGCCCAGCTCGCCCGGGCCGCACTGGAGTTCGACGCGGGACGCGCGGCCGAGGCTGAGGCCGACATGACCAGCGCGGCCAAGGCGGCGGGCGAGGATCCCCTGATCGACCTGGAGATCGCCGGGCTCTACGAACACGCCGGCCTCTGGCCCCAGTCGATCGCCGCCTACGATCGCTGGATCGCCGGCCACGCCCGCGACGGCCTCATGGCCGACGCCCTGGCCGGCCGCTGCCGGGCCCGCGCCCTGTCGCGGGCTGAGCTCGACCTGGCGGTCAGGGACTGCGACGCCGCGGTGCGCCTGCGCAAGACCGACGGCCTGGTCCTCGCCAGCCGCAGCCTGGCCCACCTGCAGCGCGGGGAGCCGGACCCGGCGATCACCGACGCCGACGCCGCGCTGAGCACCGGCGACCGGCCGTTCTGGGCGCTGGAGGCTCGCGGCCTGGCCGAGCTCGCCAAGGGGCTGCAGGAGCGCGCCGCCGCCGACCTCGCCGCCGCCGTGGAAGCCGATTCCCGGCAGGCCGAGCGGGTCCGCAAGCTGGGTCTGGAGGCCGCCTTGAGCACGGTCCCGGCCGCCGCCCGTTGACATCGGGGGGCGTGGACCCCCACTTTCCCCGCCTTCCGGGCCTCCCCGCCCGCCAAAGAGCATCCGCCCCCTTATGAACGTCGTCGTCGTCGAGAGCCCGGCCAAGGCCAAGACAATCAACAAGTACCTGGGCTCCGACTACCGCGTGCTGGCCAGCTACGGGCACGTGCGCGACCTGCCGTCCAAGGACGGTTCGGTGCAGCCGGACCAGGACTTCGCCATGACCTGGGACGTGGATCCCAAGTCGGCCAAGCGGCTCAGCGACATCGCCGACGCGCTCAAGGGCGCCGACACCCTGATCCTGGCCACCGACCCGGACCGCGAGGGCGAGGCCATCTCCTGGCACGTGCTGGAGGTCTTGAACCGCAAGAAGGCGATCAAGGGCGCCAAGGTGCAGCGGGTGGTGTTCAACGCCATCACCAAGTCGGCCGTCACCGAGGCGATGCGCAATCCGCGCGACCTCGACATGGAGCTGGTCGACGCCTACCTCGCCCGCCGCGCCCTCGACTATCTGGTGGGCTTCACCCTGTCGCCGGTGCTGTGGCGCAAGCTGCCGGGCAGCCGCTCGGCCGGCCGCGTGCAGTCGGTGGCCCTGCGCCTGGTCGTCGACCGCGAGATCGAGATCGAGCGGTTCCAGACCCAGGAGTACTGGACCGTCGACGCCGAGGTCTCGGCCGGCTCCGACCCGTTCCTGGCCAAGCTGCACAAGCACCAGGGCAAGCGGCTCTCCAAGTTCGACCTCAACAACGAGGCCTCGGCCCTGGCGGCCAAGGCGGCGGTCGAGGCCGGACAGTTCAAGGTGACCTCGGTCGAGAAGAAGCCGGCCCGGCGCTCCCCCGCCCCGCCCTTCACCACCTCGACCCTGCAGCAGGAGGCCGCGCGCAAGCTCGGCTTCTCGGCCCAGCGCACCATGCAGGCGGCGCAACGACTCTATGAAGGCGTCGACATCGGCGGCGAGACCGTCGGCCTGATCACCTACATGCGGACCGACGGCGTCCAGGTGGCGCAGGAGGCGATCGACGAGGCGCGCAAGGTGATCGCCGGCCGCTACGGCGCCGACTACGTCCCCGAGCAGCCGCGCTACTACAAGACCAAGGCCAAGAACGCCCAGGAGGCCCACGAGGCGATCCGGCCCACCAGCCTGCAGCGCAATCCCGGCTCCCTGCGCCTGGAGGGCGACCTCGGACGCCTCTACGAGCTGATCTGGAAACGGATGATCGCCAGCCAGATGGAAGCGGCGCGCGTCGAGCGCACCACCATCGACCTGGAGACCGCGGACGGGAAGACCGGCCTGCGCGCCACCGGCCAGGTGGTGCTGTTCGACGGCTTCATCGCCGCCTACCAGGAAGGCCGTGACGATCCCGATCAGTCCGCCAAGGACAGCGGCGGCGACGAAGAGGCCGACTATTCCGGCCGCCTGCCCGCCGTGGCCGAGGGGGCGACGGCCAAGGTGCTCAAGGCCCGCGCCGACCAGCACTTCACCGAGCCGCCGCCGCGCTACTCCGAAGCCAGCCTGGTCAAGAAGCTGGAGGAGCTCGGCATCGGCCGCCCCTCCACCTACGCCTCGATCCTCACGGTGCTGCGTGACCGCGCCTATGTCCACATGGACAAGGGCCGCTTCATCCCGGACGACAAGGGCCGGCTGGTGACGGCGTTCCTCGAGCAGTTCTTCCGCCGCTATGTCGAGTACGACTTCACCGCCGCGCTCGAGGAGAAGCTCGACCAGGTCTCGGCCGGCGAGCTCGACTACAAGCAGCTGCTGCGCGACTTCTGGAAGGACTTCCACGCCGCCGTGGGCGAGATCGGCGAGCTGCGCGTCAGCCAGGTGCTGGACTCGCTCAACGAGGCCCTCGGCCCGGTGATCTTCCCGCCGCGTCCGGACGGGACCGATCCGCGCGTCTGCCCCACCTGCGGCACGGGCCGGCTGAGCCTGAAGACCAGCCGCTACGGCGCCTTCATCGGCTGCTCCAACTATCCGGAGTGCCGCTACACCCGCCCGATCGCCGCGCCTGAGGGCGAGGACGGCGAGGCCGCCGGCGGCGACCGCGAGCTCGGCGTCGATCCCACGACCGGCGGCCAGGTGTGGCTGAAGGACGGCCGCTTCGGCCCCTATGTGCAGCTCGGCGAGGGCGACAAGCCCAAGCGCTCGTCCCTGCCCAAGGGCTGGACGCCCGCCTCGATCGACCTGGACCAGGCCCTGCGCCTGCTCAGCCTGCCGCGCGAGGTCGGGCTGTCGCCGGAGGACGGCAAGCCGATCCTGGCCGGCCTCGGCCGCTACGGCCCCTATGTGCAGCACGACAAGACCTACGCCAGCCTGGCCAACATCGAGGAGGCCTTCGAGGTCGGGCTGAACCGCGCCGTGACCCTGATCGCCGAGAAGCGCGCGGGCGGGCCGCGCGCCCGGGCCGGCGCCGCGGCCCCGCTCAAGGAACTTGGCGAGCATCCGCAGACCGGCAAGCCGGTGCGCATCCTGGCCGGCCGCTTCGGCCCCTACATCAAGCACGAGGACGTCAACGCCAACGTCCCGCGCGGCAAGGACCCGCAGGCCGTCACCCTGGAGGAGGCGGTGGCTCTGCTGGCCGAGCGCGCGGGCAAAGCCTCCACCGGCAAGAAGCCGGCGCGCCGGGCGGCGCCCAGGGCGGCCGCAGGGACCGCCAAGCCCGCGGCGAAGCAGGCTCCGGCCAAGAAGGCCGCCGCGAAGACCACGACCGCAAAGACGGCGAGCAAGAAGGCGCCGGCGAAGAGGGCGGCCAAGACGTCGGGCTGACGCCGAACTTTCAAAGAACCTTAATCATCGAACGACGCTTTTTGGACTCCGAAACAGCGCCGGTTTGGCCTAGTCTTCCATCGTCATTTCTGGACGATGGGGGTCTGCGATGTCCGCGAAATTCTGGCTCTGCACCGCTGGCGCGCTGATGGTGGCTTCCTCGGCGCACGCCCAGGCCTATGGCACCGACAACCGGCGCCCGGCCGGCACGCCCGAACTGCCCAAATGCCAGCAGCCGGTCGGCACCGTGTCGCTCGTCGAGCCCGAGAACCGGTGGTGGCTGCGCTACAACCTCGGCAGCCCCGAGGCCCTGATCAAGCTCTACGCCCAGCGCTCCAACTGCCTGCGGGTGGTCGACCGCAACCAGGGCCTGGCCATGCGCAACACCGAGCGCAACCTCGGCGGCGCCGGCGAGCTGCAGCGCGGCTCCAACGTCGGCGCGGGCCAGATCAAGGCAGCCGACTACACCATCGTGCCCGACATCGCCGACGCCAACCAGAACGCCGGCGGCAGCGCGGCGGCGCTCGGCGGCTTCATCCCCGGCCCGGCGGGGGCGATCCTCGGCGGCATCCGCACCAAGTCGTCCACCGCCCACGTCCTGCTCAACCTGGTCAATGTGCGCACGACCGAGCAGGAGTACACCGCCGAGGGGACCGCCCAGAAGACCAACATCTCGTTCGCCGGCGGCGGCTTCGCCGGCCTGATCGGCGGGGTCGGCGGCGGCTATTCCAACACCGACATCGGCCAGATCATCGCGGCGGCCTACCTCAACGCCTTCGTCGACCTGGTCGGCCACATGCAGGGCATGGTCCCCGGCGGCGCCCAGGCCGCGGCCCCGGTCCAGACCTATGTGATCAAGCAGAACTTCGCCATGCGCGCATCCGCTTCGGCGACGGCCAAGATCGTGCGGCAGTTCCAGGCCGGCGACAGCGTGTTCCCGACCGGCCAGAAGAACGGCGTGTGGTGGGAAGTGGACGACGAGACCGGCAACCGCGGCTGGGTGTCGTCGGTCATGATCACCGCCAAGTAGGCCATGGCCCCCCTGAGCTCCCGGGCGGCGCTGCTGGGCGCAGCCGCCCTCCTCCTTACGAGTTGCGGCCCGTCCGGCGGCGGCGCGGCCTCCAGCCAGGCGGCCGCCGGCAGCGCCCCGCCCGCGGCCGCCTCGTCCGCCCCGGCGGCGCTGGGGACGGCCTCCGAAACGCCGACCTCCGACGCCGCGGCGTCCGCCCTGCCCCCGCTGGCGGCCGCGCCGCCTGCGGCGGTCCCGGCCGCGGCGCCGGCGCCCGCTCCGCCGCGGCCGAAGCCGCAACCGACGGCGGCCGAACTGCTGCGCGACGATCCCGCCTATGCCGCCAAGGAGCGGACGATCGAAGCCCTCTACGGCAACGCCAAGGAGCGCGATCCCACCGGCCAGGTCGAGCGCGAGCAGGCGATCGCCCTCGGCCAGCGCCGCGCCTGCGCCGACAGGGCCTGCCTCGACAGCTGGTTCCGCCGGCGCGAAGCGGCGCTCAGGCAGTACGTCGAGAACTGAGACTCAGCGGCCGACGGTGAAGCGCCGGCGGCGGCGCCTATGCGGTGACGTGATGGCCGCGCCGCGCCAGTTCCTCGCCCATCCTCGATCCCGCGAGCCGCCGACCACCGCAACCTTCATCGGACCCTCCTCGTTCGGCCGACGTATCGGCGCGCCCGTTTCCGCCTTAGAAAGTCCAGATAGGTCCAGAGCCGAGAATCGGAAGCTGCGTTTGCCCAAGCCGCCCAAAGACAGGTCGCCCAAAGACAAGTCGCCCAAAGAGCGGCCCGCCAGGGACAAACATCGCCATCCCCCGGGCCGGCCCGACCGCGACACCCTGCTCAAGGTCCTGCGCGAGCGCGGCGAGACCGACGTGGGCGAGCTGGCCAAGGAATTCGGCCTGAAGGGCGGCGACCGGCGGGCCCTGCGCGAGATGCTGCGCGCGCTGGAGGCCGAGGGCCGGCTCGGCAAGCGCGGGCGCAAGGGCTTCTCCGAGGCCGGCGCCCTGCCCCCGGTGGGCGTGGTCGACGTGGTCGAGCGCAATGCCGACGGCGACCTGCTGGTGCGGCTGGTCAAGGGCGGCGAGGACGCGCCCCTGGTGATCCTGGCCCCCGGCAAGCACGAAACGGCGGCCGGCGCCGCGCCCGGCCTCGGCGACCGTCTGCTGGTGCGGTTCGACCGCGGCGAGGACGGCGAGAGCGAAGCCCGCCTGATCAAGCGCATCGGCCAGGGCGGCGCCAGGATGCTCGGCGTCATCCGCAAGGCCCGCAAGGAGGTGCGCGTCGAACCGGTCGACCGCCGCTCCAAGGACAGCCTGATCGTGCCCGAGGCGGCCGCCGCCGAACTGCGCGACGGCGACCTGGTGCTGGCCCAGGCGGGCGCCTCGGACCAGCGCTATGGGCCCAAGCGCGGCAAGATCGTCGAGGTGATCGGCCGCGAGGACGAGCCCCGCGCCGCCTCGATCATCGCCATCTGGTCCCACGGCATCCCGACCGGCTTCTCCGAGGCCGCCGAGGCCGAGGCCAACGCCGCCGATCCGCCCATGGTCGCCGGCCGCGAGGACCTGCGCCACATCCCCTTCATCACCATCGACCCGGCAGACGCCCGCGATCACGACGACGCCGTCTTCGCCGAGCCGGACGACGATCCCAAGAATGTCGGCGGCTGGGTAGTGTGGGTGGCCATCGCCGACGTCGCCGCCTACGTCCGGCCCAACTCCGCCCTCGACCGCGAGGCGCGCGAGAAGGGCAATTCCGTCTACTTCCCCGATCGCGTCGAGCCCATGCTGCCCGAGCGCCTGTCCAACGGCCTGTGCAGCCTCCGGCAGGGCGAGAACCGCGCCTGCATGGCCGTGCGCATGGTGTTCGACAAGCAGGGCCGCAAGAAGGGCCACAAGTTCGTCCGGGGGCTGATGCGCTCGGCCGCCAAGCTCAGCTACGAGCAGGCCCAGGCCGCCAGCGAGGGCCGCACCGACGACGTCACCGGGCCGATCCTGCACCGCATCATCCGGCCGCTGTGGGACGCCTACGCCTGCATGTGGATCGGCCGCAACGCCCGCCAGCCGCTGGCCATCGAGAGCCTGGAGCGCAAGATCGTCATCGGCCAGGACGGCAAGGTGCAGTCGATCCAGCCGCGCGCCTCGCTGGAGGCGCACAAGCTGATCGAGGAGATGATGGTGCAGGCCAACGTCTGCGCCGCCGAGACCCTGGAGCAGCGCGGCTCGCCCCTGGTCTACCGCGTGCACGACGCGCCGAGCCTGGAGAAGATCGCCGCCCTGGCCGACTTCCTCGGCACCGTCGGCCTGCCCTGGAACAAGGGCGAGACCGCGCGCACCGACCGCTTCAACCGCCTCCTGGAGCAGACCCGCGAGGGGCCGCACGCCGAGATCGTCAACGAGGTGGTGCTGCGCACCCAGATGCAGGCGCACTACAGCCCCGAGAACATCGGCCACTTCGGCCTCAACCTCGACCGCTACGCCCACTTCACCTCGCCGATCCGTCGTTACGCCGACCTGATCGTGCACCGGGCCCTGGTGCGGGCGCTCAAGCTCGGCGACGACGGCCTGTCGGACTGGGACGTCAGCAAGCTGAAGGAGACGGCCGACCACATCACCGACTGCGAGCGCCGGGCCATGGCGGCCGAGCGCGACGCCACCGACCGCTATGTGGCCGCCTATCTGCAGGACCGCCTGGGCGCCGAGTTCGAGGGCCGCATCACCGGGGTGACCCGCTTCGGCCTGTTCGTGCGCCTGGCCGACACCGGCGCCGACGGCCTGATCCCGGTCTCCACCCTCGGCGGCGAATACTTCATCCACGACGACCGCAGCCACGCCCTGGTGGGCGAGCGCTCGGGCGTGCGCTGGCGGCTCGGGCGGATGGTGACGGTGCGCCTGACCGAGGCCACGCCGATCACCGGCGGCCTGTTGTTCGAGATGCTGAGCGATCCGGACCCGCGCGACCCCAACGCCCCGCCGCCGCGCCTGGGCCTGCGCGCGCGGGGCGACCGTGGTCCGCCGTCGCGCGGCGGCGGCCCTCGCGGCGGCCGCCCCGGCGGGCGGGCCAAGTCCGGCCGACGACGCTAAGGATCATCGGATGCGCTGGGCGACGTCCCTGATCCTGCTGCTGCTCGGGCTCCTGGCCGCCGTCCTCGCCACGCGCGAGCCCGGCCCGGCCCCGGTCAATGCGGCCCCGGGGGTGTTCTCGGCCGGCCGCGCCCTGGCCGACGTGCGCGCGATTGCGCAGCGGCCCCATCCGATCGGCTCGGCGGACTCCCTCAGGGTGCAGGCCTATCTCCTGAAGCGCATGGCCGACCTCGGCCTGCGGCCCGAGGCCCGTCCGTTCCCCAGTCCGAAGGGCGAGGGCCGCAATCTGCTGGGCGTCCTGCCGGGACGCGACCGAGCGGCTCCGGCCCTGCTGCTGATGGCCCACTTCGATTCCACGCCCGCGGGGCCCGGCGCCGCCGACGACGCCGCCGGCGTGGCGGCCGTGCTGGAGACGGTGCGGGCCTTGGCCGCCGCGCCCCGCCAGCGGGACGTCATGGTGCTGCTGACCGACGGCGAGGAGGCGGGCCTGCTCGGGGCCAAGGCCTTCTTCGCCGCCGACCCCGCCCGCACTCATGTCGGCGTGGCGATCAACCTCGAGGCGCGCGGCAACCGCGGCCGGGCGGTGATGTTCGAGACCAACCCCGACGCCGCGCCCCTGATCCGCACCCTGGTCGACGCCGACGCCCTGGCCGCCGCCAGCTCCCTGATGCCGGACCTCTACCGTCGCCTGCCCAACAGCACCGATCTCACCGAGGCCATCCGCCACGGCTACGCCGGACTCAACTTCGCCTTCTTCGCCGGCCTGGACGTCTACCACCGGCCGTCCGACACGCCCGCCGCGCTCGATCCGGGCAGCCTGCAGCACATGGGCGAGCAGGTGCTGCGCGCCGCCCGCGCCCTGGTCACGGCGCCGCCGACGGCCGGCCCGCTGCATCCGGACGCCCCCGCCCTGCCCCTGCCCGGCCGGGGCCCCGACCAGGCCTATGCCGACATCCTGGGCGGCCCGGTGCTGCAGTATCCCGCCGTGGTCGGCTGGGCCCTGGTGATCCTGGCGGGCGGTGGCCTGGCGGCCTACGCCCTGCGCCTGGCCGCCCGGGGCCGTCTCAGCCTGGCCGGAGTGGCGGGGGGCGCCCTCGCCTTCCTCGGCCTGGTGCTGCTGCTGGGCCTCGGCCTCTACGCGGTCGGCCTGGCGCGCGAGGCCTTGGCCGGCCATCGCCTCGGCCCCTTGCTGCGCAACGCCGCCGGCGCGCGGGCCGGCCTCGTGCTGCTGGCCACCGGCCTGTCTCTGCTGTGGGCGGCCCTGGCCGGACGGCGCCTGCGGGCCGAGAGCCTGGCCTTCGGCGCCCTGGCGGTGCTGGCGGCCGGCGCCGTGGCCCTGCAGGCCGTCGCCCGCCTCGACGCCTTCATTCTGACCTGGCCGTTCATCGGCGTGGGCCTGGCCCTGACCCTCGGGGCCCAGGACCGGCCCTGGGTGCGGGCGGTGATCCTGCTCGCGATCCTGTCGGAGATCCTCTACTGGGCCCTGCTGATGTTCGACCTGGTCGGCCAGACCGTACCGGCGGCCCTGGCCCCCTTCGCCGCCCTGGCCGTCGCCGCCCTCCTGCCCTGCGCCCCGCGGGCCGGCGCGCGGACGGCCACGGCGGGGGCGGCCCTGGCGGCGGCGGGCGTCGGGATCTCGCTGCTGGCGCTCGGCGGCTGAAGAAGGGGCCCAACCCCGCCGTTGACTTCCGGCCGTTCCCGAGTATGTTCCGCGGCTCTCGATTTATCCGGCTGGCGCGGCGTCGCCGTCCGCCTGTAAGGACCTCTAGGCCATGGCCAAACCGGCTTCCATCAAGATTCGCCTCAACTCCTCGGCGGACACCGGCTTCTTTTATGTGACCAAGAAGAACGCCCGCACCAAGACCGAGAAGATGGTGCTGAAGAAGTACGACCCGATCGCGCGCAAGCACGTCGAGTTCAAGGAAGGCAAGATCAAGTAAGGACGGGTTCGAGCCCGAGCCTGTAAGACGCCCGCCTCTCCGGCGGGCGTTTTGATTCCGCCCCTCGACTCTCGCCGCCGAACCCGGTTCACTCGGCATGCGTGTATGGGGGAACGCATGATCAGACATTACGTCCTGGGCCTGTGCCTGGGTCTCGGCCTGGCCCTGCCGGCGATGGCGGCCGACGACGACAAGGCGCCGACGCCCGAGCAGCAGCAGGAGATGGCCAAGCTCAAGGCTATCTACGACTCGGAAACCCGCAGGACCGGCGACATCCGCATCGACAAGGCCAGCCTCACCCTTCACCTGGGCGACCGCTTCTATTTCCTGGGTCCCGACGACGCCAGGCGCGTGCTGGTCGAAGCCTGGGGCAACCCGCCCGGCAGCGCAGAGGGCGTCGCCGGCATCATCTTTCCGGCCGGCCGCACCTTCATGGACAGCTGGGGCGCGGTGGTCACCTACGACCTGACCGGCTACGTGTCCGACAAGGACGCCAAGGACGCCGACTACACCAAGCTGCTCAACGACTCGCGCAAGGACGAGGACAGCGTCAACGAGGCCCGCAAGAAGGACGGCTTCCCGGCGAGCCACCTGGTCGGCTGGGCCCAGCCGCCGACCTATGACCAGGCGACCCATTCGGAAATCTGGGCCCGGGACATCCAGTTCTCCGGCCAGAAGTTGGACGCGCTGAACTACGACATGCGTCTGCTCAACCGACGCGGCGTGCTGAGCCTCAACCTGGTGTCGACCATGGACGCCCTCCCCGAGGCCCGAACCGCCGCCGTGGACCTGTCGCGCACCGCCGCCTTCGACGCGGGATCGCGCTACGAGGATTACAAGGCGGGCGACAAGAAGGCCGCCTATGGCGTGGCCGGCCTGGTGGCCGCGGGCCTGGGCGTCGCCGCGGCGCAGAAGTTCGGCCTGTTGGCCGCCGGCCTGCTGCTGCTGAAGAAGGGGGCGGTGATCATCGCCGCCGTCGCCGCCGCGATCGGATCCAGGTTCAGGAAGCTGTTCGGCGTCAAGCCGAAGATCAAGCCGCCGGCCCCGGCGGCCGGGCCCTGGGCCGGGCCGGACGGCGGCGCAGGGCCCTCCTAGGCAAGCTCTGGAACGACCACGGCGAAGCGGCCATTCTCCTGTCTCGAAGGAGACCCGTCATGAGATGGCTGCTTCCAGCCGCCGTGGGCCTGGCCGCCCTGCTGTCGGCCTGCGCGACCACCGGCGCCCCGCCCATCGGCCCCGCCGACACCGCGATCGAGACCGGCCGCTACCGGGTCGTGTTCCGCGGCGCCCCCGGCGCCTCGGGTCCCGAGATCGAGGACCGCGCCCTGCTGCACGCCGCCAACCTGGCCCTCGGCCAGGGCTACGATTGGTTCCAGGTCAGCCGTCGCACCGGCGGCTATGCCGGCCCCACCAGCCCCCAGTTCAGCATCGGCGTCGGCGGCGGCAGCTTCGGCCGGGGCGGCGGCTTCGGCGTGGGCGGCTCGCGCAGCTTCGGCGGCGAGCCCAGCTACGTGGCCGACATGGAGGTGGTGTTCGGCAAGGGCCAGAAGCCCGGCATCGACGCCTATGACGCCCGCAGCGTGGTCGCCGAGCTCGGCCCGCGGCTCGCCGCGCCGCCGCCGCACTGAGGCCGGCTCAGGGCGATATCGGGACTCAGGCCGCCCAGGAGATGACGCGGTTGCGGCCGGCGGCCTTGGCCTCGTAGAGCGCCTCGTCGGCGCGCTTCAGGAGGGCCTCGGGGGTGTCGCCTTCGCCGAGGGTCACCGCCACGCCCACCGAGATGGTGACGGTCAGCAGCTCCGAGCCCCGCGACACGCGGAACGGCGAGCCGGAGATGTAGCGCCGGATACGCTCGGCGATGCGCTCGGCGTCGCCGAGGGTGGTGTCCGGCATGATGGTGACGAACTCCTCCCCGCCGTAGCGGCACGGCAGGTCGATGGCCCGCACGTTGGAGGCCAGGCGCACGGCGAACTCGCGCAGCACCTCGTCGCCCACGTCGTGGCCGAAGCTGTCGTTGATCTTCTTGAAGTGGTCGATGTCGAGCAGCAGGGCCGCCACCGGCGCCCCGCCCCTGGCCGCCCGCTGGGCCAGGGCGTCCAGCTGACCGATCATGTAGCGGCGGTTGTGCAGGCCGGTGAGCGGGTCGGTGACCGCCAGCTCGAGCGAATTGTCGAGGTTGTTGCGCAACAGGTCGGTGTAGCGCTTGCGCTTGATCTGGGTGCGGGCGCGGGCCGCCAGCTCCTGTGGATCGATTGGCTTGGCCAGCAGGTCGTTGATGCCGAGCTCCAGGGCCTTCACCGCCCGGGCGCGGTCGTCCGGATCGTAGATCGCCAGGATCGGCAGGTTGCGGGTGGCCTCGTCCGAGCGCAGGCTGGCGGCGAAGCGCAGGCCGTCGAAGTCGCGCGCGGCGGCGTTGACGATCACCAGGTCGACCGGGCCGCGCACCGCCAGGGCCGCCTTCTCCAGGTTCGATTCGACCACCGGCCGGTGCTCCACGGCCAGTTCGGCCATGATGCGCATCGACTGGCGGTCGTTGTCGTCGACGATCACCACCCGGCCGCCGGCGCCGCCCAGGCGCGAGGCGACCCCGCCGATCACGCCCATGCGCCGGCCCGAGGCCTCGCGCTCGCGCAGCTCGTCGATCACCAGCTTCAGGCGGGTCAGCGACTTCACGCGGGCGAACAGCACCACGTCGTCGATCGGCTTGGTCAGGAATTCATCGGCGCCGGCCTCCAGGCCGGCGATGCGGTCGTGGCGGCCGTCGAGCGCGGTGATCAACACCACCGGGATGTGGCGGGTGGCGGTGTCTTCCTTCAGGCGTCGGCACACCTGGAAGCCGTCCATGCCGGGCATCATCACGTCGAGCAGGATGATGTCGGGCCTGTCGGCGGCGGCCATGGCCAGGGCGGTCACCCCGTCGGTGGCGCTGATGACCTCGTAGTATTCGGCGGACAGCTTGGCGTCGAGCAGGCGCACATTGGCTTCGATATCGTCGACAACCAGGATACGCGCCGTCATCTACGCCCCCTACCCTTACCGTCTCAACCCAGGAACCGCCGGACCGTGTCGAGGAACAGGCCGACCGAGATCGGCTTGGAGAGATAGGCCTCGCACCCCCCCTCGCGGATCCGCTCCTCGTCGCCCTTCATGGCGAAGGCGGTGACGGCGATGACCGGAATGTGCGCGAGGTCGTCGTCCTCCTTCAGCCACTTGGTCACCTCCAGCCCGGAGATCTCCGGCAGCTGGATGTCCATCAGGATCAGGTCGGGACGGTGCTGACGCGCGAGCGACAGGGCCTGCAGCCCCTCGCGGGTCTCCAGCGTCATGTAGCCCTGGGCATCGAGCAGATCATGAAAGAGCTTCATGTTCAGCTCGTTATCCTCGACGATGAGGACGGTCTTGGTCATCGCACAACCTGTTGGAGGCCAGGGCTACGCCCCCCCGACCCAGGCCGAATCCCTTGGGATCGCGGCCTTTCTCAGAAGCGGTTGTCCCACGATATCCTTACCCGGCCGTTAGCCGAACCCTAGGCAAGCGTTGCCGGGGGTTGCATCGGACGCGGGTTTGGTTCTAGGTTTGTTCGTCTTCTAGAGGTTGTGGGGGCCCGATGAAGCGACAGATCGCAATACTCCTGGTTGTCCTGTGCGCCGCCGCCGGCCCGGTGCGAGCGGCCGACTCAGACAAGCCGACGCTGTCGGTGGCGCGGATCACGAGCAGTATCCAAGAAGGACAAAAATGGGGCCGGGCAGCCTATCGGGCCTGGTTCGGATGCGCCTATCAGCCGGTCGACTTGAGCTGGGGCGTTGAAGGAGGACGTTTGAACGTACGGGCCTTTGAACAGCCCATCCGTGAGGAATTGAAAAAGGAAGGATTCGTTGTTGTAGGAGACCCGTCCGACCCATTTTCAGAAAAGAGTGGTGGGGATCTGGCCATCGGCGGCACGATTACGTCGATCGCAAGCGACTTCTGCTACCGGCTTCAAGACGAGCAAGCTCAAGATACCGATCACATATCCGGCTCTACAACGATCGAGATCGACTGGCAGGTCTATTCGAACACCGAGCGGCGCGTCGTCGCCAAAGTCCGCGAGGTCGGCGCCTACAGCACGAAGCCTGAAATCCGGGGCGGCTTTCAGGCGATTATGCTTCAAGCCCTCGACGATAGCCTGAAAAGGCTGACGGCATCGCCCGAATTCAGGCAGGCGCTCAGCCAAAGGACGGGCGCTTCACCTACATCCTCCAAGCCAGCATTGCTGCTCACTGGCGCCAAAGACGCCAGGCCGATCAAAATCGCCGACGCTGTGGCTGGGGTTGTCCTTGTGCTTTCCGGCGGCGGCCACGGCAGCGGCTTCCTCGTCTCTTCGGACGGCTACCTGATGACTGCCGAACACGTGGTCGGCTCGGACAAGTACGTGAAGATCCGCTGGTCCGACGGGCTGGAGGGCGTCGGCGAAGTGATCCGCACCGACAAGCGCCGCGACGTCGCCCTGATCAAGACCGACCCGCGCGGGCGCCAGCCCCTGGCCCTGCGCCGCGAAGCGCCACAGCCCGGCGACACCGTGTTCGCCATCGGCGCGCCGATCGATCCCAAGCTGCAGAACACCGTGACCCGCGGGGTGGTCTCGGCCAACCGCATCCTGGACGGCTTCAGCTTCATCCAGAGCGACGTGACCGTCGATCCGGGCAACAGCGGGGGGCCGCTACTCGACGAACAGGGCCGGGTGCTGGGCTTCACCGACAAGGGCCTGCGCAGCGCCGAGGCGCCCACGGGGCTCAACTTCTTCGTGCCCATCGACGACGCCCTGCGCTTCCTGTCGGCCGAGCCGCAGTAGCGCCGCGGTGAGGCAGTCGCCCTCCTGTGAATTGCGCTTCGGCGCGCGTCGCCTGATGCTGCGCCGATGAACAGGATCGGCATCGACTTCGGCGGGACCAAGATCGAGGCGGCGGCGCTGGCCTCGTCGGGCGAGATCGTCGTGCGCCTGCGCGCGCCCAATCCCGGCAGCTACGAGGCGGCCATCGCCTGCGTGGCCGACCTGGTGGCCGAGGTCGAGCACAAGGGCGGGCCCTGCGCCAGCATCGGCGTGGGCATGCCGGGGTCCATCTCGCCGCGCACCGGCCTGATCCGCAACGCCAATTCCCTGTGGCTCAACGGCCGCAACTTCGGCGCGGACCTCGAGGGCGCGCTCGGCCGGCCCGTGCGCCTGGCCAACGACGCCAACTGCATGGCCCTGTCCGAAGCCGTGGACGGCGCTGCGGCGGGGGCCAAGGTGGTGTTCGCCGCCATCCTCGGCACCGGCTGCGGCGGCGGGGTGGTGATCGACGGACGGCTGGTGGAGGGCGCCAACGGCATCGCCGGCGAGTGGGGCCACACCCCCCTGCCCTGGCCCGCGGGTGACCGCCACCGCGCCCCGCCCTGCTGGTGCGGCCGCACCGGCTGCCTGGAGACCTACATCTCGGGCACCGGCTTCGAGGCCGACTACCAGCGCTCGACCGGGCGCAAGCGCAGCGCGCCCCTGATCCTGGAGGACGCCCGGCGCGGCGAGCGCTGGGCCCGCGAGAGCTTCGACCGCTACGTCGACCGCCTGGGCCGCGCCCTGGCGGTGATCGCCGACATCCTCGACCCCGACGTGATCGTGCTGGCCGGCGGCATGTCCAACGTCGTCGAGCTCTACGAACGCGTGCCCGAGGCGGTGAAGACCTACGTCTTCTCCGACGTCTGGACCTCGCGCATCGTCAAGGCCGAGCATGGCGACTCCTCGGGCGTGCGCGGCGCCGCCTGGCTGTGGCCGCTCGACGAGACCCCCGTGCGGGAGCCCGCCAGGGTGTGAGCCCAAACATCCCGCCGGCCCTCTGCCGCGACTGCCTGTGGCGAGGCATGGCGCCCGCCGTCCGCCGCTGCCCGCGCTGCGCTTCCCCGCGCCTGGTCGCCCACGCCGAGCTCGACCGCCTGGCCATGGCCCACCTCGACTGTGACGCCTTCTACGCCTCGGTGGAGAAGCGCGACCGGCCCGAACTGCGCGACGTGCCGGTGATCGTCGGCGGCGGCAAGCGCGGGGTGGTCACCACCTGCTGCTACATCGCCCGCATCTCCGGCGTGCGCTCGGCCATGCCGATGTTCAAGGCGCTCAAGCTGTGCCCCGAGGCCACGGTCATCAAGCCGGACTTCACCAAGTACCGCACAGAGAGCCGGCGCATCATGGACAAGCTCGGCGCCCTGACGCCCCTGGTGCAGCCCCTGTCGCTCGACGAGGCCTGGCTCGACCTGGGCGGCTGCGAGCGCCTGCACGGCGGCCCGGCGGCCTGGGTGCTGGCCAGGGTGCAGGGCGAGATCGAGCGCGAAGTCGGCATCACCGTGTCGGTGGGCCTGGCGCCCAACAAGTTTCTGGCCAAGATCGCCTCGGACCTCGACAAGCCGCGCGGGTTCTCGGTGATCGGCGCGGCCGAGGCGCGCGCGTTCCTGGCCGGCAAGCCGGTGTCGATCCTGCCGGGCGTCGGCCCGGCCATGGCGCGCTCGCTGGAGGCGCACGGCCTGCGCACGGTCGGCGACCTCGCCCGCACCGAACCCCGCGCCCTGGCCGACCGGTTCGGCGCCCACGGCCTTCGCCTGGCCCAGCTGTCCCAGGGCCAGGACGCGCGCGCGGTCGACCCCGACCAGGACCGCAAGAGCGTCAGCGCCGAGACCACCTTCGACGAGGACTACGCCGACCTGCCGTCGCTCGAGGACCGCCTCTGGCCCCTGTGCGAGAAGGTGGCGCGCATCTGCCGCCGCGACGGCATCGCCGGGCGCGTGGCCGTGCTCAAGCTGCGCAAGACCGACTTCAGCATCATCACCCGGCGGCGCACCCTGCCCGCCCCGACCCAGACCGCGCGGGTGCTGTTCCACACCGCCCGCCAGCTCCTGGCGCGGGAGATCGACGGCACGGCCTATCGCCTGATCGGCATCGGCGCCACCGAGCTGATCGAGGCTGGCGCGGCCGAGGGCGAGCTGTTCGCCGGCGACGAGACCCGGGCGCTGAAGAGCGAGCAGGCCATGGACGCCCTGCGTGACCGGTTCGGCCAGACCGCCGTGCTGACCGGCCGGGCGCTCAAGATCCCGCCGCGGCGGCCCGGCTAGGCGCCGTCCCCGCGATCAGGACGTGCCCGCCGCTTCGGCGCGAGGCGGACGCCGGCGGGACCGGCTGCCCGGTCGCCCGGGCCAGCATCGCCGGCCCGTCGAGATCCTCGATCTCCTCGAACCCCAGGGCGCGAAGCTGCGCGTGCAGCTCGGCCGGAACGAAGTAACTGAGAAACGGCTCGCCGACCGCCGCCGCGCGCGCCGCGCGCGCCTCGTGCTGCGCCCGGAACCCCGGATCGATGTGCTCCGGCGGCTCGGCGTAGTCGAACGCAACCTCCGCGCCGGCCGGATGGGCGGCGATCTGCGACAGGGTCGAGGCGACCGCGTCGCGGGTCAGGTAGGGGACGACCCCGAGCCAGGTGAAGACGGTGCGCACGCCCGGATCGAGCCCGGCCGCCGCCAGCTGCTCGGACAGGGTCTCGCGCTCGAAATCGACCGGGGCGTAGGTCACGCTGTCGGGCACGGCGATGCCCGCCTCGCCGAGCCGCCGGCGCTTCCACGCCTGCGTCGCCGGATGATCGACCTCGAACACCCGCAGCCGATCACCGTGGGGATTGCGGTAGGCGAAGGTGTCGAGCCCGGCCCCCAGGACCACCAGCTGGCCCACCCCGCGCTCCACGACGGCGCGGCCCAGCGCGGCCTCGGCGATGTTGGCGCGCGCCGCCACGAAGAAGCGAATGCCGCGCCTAGCCTCGTTCAGTTCGGCCTGCTGCCGGATGGCTGCCGCGTCCAGGCCGAGGATCGACAGCGCCAGCGGGTCCTTGAACACTCGCCCCGCCTCCAGCACCTGATGCGCCGCCCGGTAGGCGGCGACGGCGAAGGCGGTCCGGCTCGGCTCGCGTTCCAGCATGGCGGCGACCTTAGGGGCGAAATCGCGCCTTGGCTTGCTCTTCGACGGGCCAGAGCGACCTTCGGGCTTCAACCCGCACCGCCCGCGCGCTATCTGAACGGTTCGCAGCCGCCGCGGAGCCCCCATGACCACCGTCGAAGAACGCCTCGCCGCCCTGGGCGTCTCCCTGCCCGAGCCGGTCGCCCCAGTGGCCAACTACGTGCCGTTCGTCCGTTCGGGCTCCCTGGTGCACATTTCCGGCCAGGTCTCGATCGACGCCGAGGGCGGGGTGAAGGGCGTGGTCGGCCAGGACATCGACCTGGAGCAGGCCATCGCCGGCGCCCGGCTCTGCGGCGTCAACCTCATCGCCCAGATGAAGGCCGCCTGCGACGGCAACCTCCTGCGGGTGAAGCGGGTGGTGAAGCTGGGCGGCTTCGTCCAGGCCGGGCCGAACTTCTTCGACATCCCCAAGGTGGTGAACGGCTGCTCCGACCTGATGGTCGCCGCGTTCGGCGAGGCCGGCCGCCACGCCCGCTCGGCGGTGGGCGTCTATCGCCTGCCGCTGAACTTCGCCGTGGAAATCGACGCCGCGGTCGAGATTTCGTGAGCCTGCCGGTCGCCTTCCAACAGGCGCTCATCGCCCACCGCGGCCTGTGGCGCAGCGGCGGCGCGCCGGAGAACTCCCTGGCCGCCTTCGAGGCCGCCTGCCGCGCGGGCTACGGCATCGAGCTCGACGTGCGCCTCAGCGCCGACGGCGAGGCCATGGTGTACCACGACGACACCCTGGAGCGCCTCACCGCCTCCGCCGGCCTGGTGGAGGAGCAGACGGCGGACGAGCTGCAGGCCCTGCGCCTGCTCGGCTCCTGCGAGACCATCCCGACCCTGGACCAGGTCCTGGCCCTGATCGACGGCCGCACGCCCCTGCTGGTGGAGCTGAAGACCCCCGTCGGCCAGGAAGGCCTTCTGGAACGCCGCGTGGCCGAGCGGCTCGCCGACTACGCCGGCCCCGTGGCGGTGCTCAGCTTCAACGCCGAGGCCCTGGCCTGGCTGGCGTCGCACGCGCCGACGCTACGCCGCGGCCTGAACGTGGCCAGGCTGGAGCAGCTGGCCCTGGCGGAGCGGGCGCAGGCGGATTTCCTGTCGGTGCAGCTCGACCTCGCCGGCCATGACGTGGTGCAGGGCTGGCGGCGCATGGGCGAGGCCCTGGCCTGGACCTGCCATTGCACGGCGGACCTGAACCGCGTGCGGCCGCTGGTCGAGAACGTGATGTTCGAGGGCTTTAGTCCGTGATCGGATTACGGCGGGAGGTATCGGTCCACCGCCGCATCGCCGACGTCGGCCGGGCGGACTGGAGCGCCTGCGCCGAGCCCTACGGCAACCCGTTCGTCGGCTTCGATTTCCTGGATTGCCTGGAGCAGGCCGGCTGCGCCGTCGAGCGCACCGGCTGGGGGCCGAGCCACCTGGTGCTGCGCGACGAGGCGGGCGCCGCGGCGGCGGCCATGCCGCTGTACCTAAAGACCCACTCCCGCGGCGAATACGTGTTCGACCACGCCTGGGCCGACGCCTACGAGCGCGCCGGCGGCAGCTACTATCCCAAGCTGCAGGCCTGCTCGCCGTTCTCACCGGTGACCGGCCCGCGCCTGCTGGTGCGGCCTGATCTCGAGCCCGACGAGCCGCGCCGGCTGATCCTGGCCGGCGCCCTCGCCCTCTGCGATAAGACCGAAGCCTCGGGCGTGCACGTCACCTTTCCCACCGAGGCCGAATGGCGGCTGTTGGGCCAGCAGGGCCTGCTCCTGCGCCAGGACCAGCAGTACCACTGGTTCAACCGCGGCTATGGGACCTTCGACGACTTCCTCGCCGACCTGTCGTCGGGCCGGCGCAAGACCATCCGCCGCGAGCGGCGCGACGCCCTGGCCGACGTCGAGGCGGTCGCCCTGACCGGAGCGGAGCTGACCGAGGCCCACTGGGACGCCTTCTTCGCGTTCTACATGGACACCGGCTCGCGCAAGTGGGGCCGGCCCTACCTGAACCGGAAGTTCTTCTCGATGCTGTCCGAGCGGATGGCTGACCAGATCCTGCTGATCCTCGCCAGGAAGGGCGGGCGCTGGATCGCCGGCGCCCTCAACCTGATCGGCGCGGATTGCCTCTACGGCCGCCACTGGGGCTGCATCGAGGACGCGCCCTTCCTCCATTTCGAACTCTGCTACTACCAGGCCATCGAGCACGCCATCCGCCTGCGCCTGCCACGCGTAGAGGCCGGGGCCCAGGGGCCGCACAAGATCGCCCGCGGCTATCTGCCGACACCGGTCTACTCGGCCCACTACATCGCCGATCCCGCCCTGCGCGCGCCGGTGGCCCGCTACCTGGAGCAGGAACGCGAGGCCGTGCGGCAGGAGATGGACTGGCTCGCGGAGGAGTACTCGCCCTTCCGCGAGGGCGTCGCCGAAGCCTAGAGCCGGCTAGGCTCGGCTCTGGTGAGGCCCGCTGCGGCCGCGCGGCTGGCCGAAGATCACGCGCAGGCCGGGGCGCAGCACCGACACCGCCATGATCACCGGGCCGAGCGCCAGCGCCAGGACGTAGCGGCCGGGCGTGTCGGCGCGCTTGCGGAAGTAGCGGGTGAGGCCGCGGCCCTTGTGGTACTCCACCACCACCGGATGCTTCAGGCTGGTCGAGCCCAGGTGCACCACTGCGGCCTCGGGCGCGAACACCACCGCGCCGCCCATGCGCCGGGCGCGCCAGCACAGGTCGATGTCCTCGACGTGCAGGAAGTAGCGCTCGTCGAAGCCGCCCAGCAGGTTGAAGTCCTCGCGACTCATGTAGAAGCAGGCGCCCGAGATGGTCGGCACCGGGATCGGACGATCCGGCTGGACCTCGTCCTCCAGGTGGATCTCGTACCGGCGCAGGAACGGCAGGGACCGCGACAGGTGACTGAAGCTGAGCAGGGTGGTGACCGGCGTCACCTCCCCTCGCCGCCCGCCGCGCTGCTCGCTGCCGTCCTCGTTCAGCACCCGCGCCCCGACCACGCAGGGCTTGGGGAAGTCCCGGGCGGCGGTGATCAGGGACGAGATGCAGCCCGGCTGCAGGTAGGCGTCCGGATTGAGGACGACCAGGTGCCGGCCCTTGGCCGTGCGCGCGGCGAGGTTGCAGCCGCGGGCGAAGCCGATGTTGCCGTGGCCCTGGATCAGACGGAAGCGCGGCTCACGCTCGGCGATCTGCCTCAGGGTCACCTCGTCATCGGGCGACGAGCCGTTGTCGACCACGATGAACTCGTCCACCAGCGGCTCGGCCAGCACGTGGGGGATGGCGTTGAACAGCGCCGGCCCGGTGCGGAACACCACCATGATGACCGACACTTCCGGCGGCTCGCTGGGCAGCTGGGTCAGGACGATACTGGCCCCGATGGGGCGGCCGTCGCTGCTCATCAGGCGGGCTCGAGTTCGGCTGCGGGCGCACGGGCCGGGCCGACCGCCCGTTTCAGGTCGGGCGCCAGGGCCTCGTGGGCCAGTTGGACGGCGGCGTCACCCAGCGCCAGGATCCGCTGGCCGTCCGAGCCCAGGAAGCGCAGGGCCACCTGGCCGGTCTCGGCCTCCTTGCGGCCGACCACGGCGATCACAGGGGTCTTGGCCACCGAGTGCTCGCGGATCTTGTAGTTGATCTTCTCGTTCCGCAGGTCGGTCTCCACACGCAGGCCCGCGGCCTGCAGCGCGGCCGCCACGTCGCGGGCGTAGTCGTCGGCGTCGGACGTGATGGTCGCCACCACAACCTGAACGGGCGCTAACCACAAGGGGAATTTGCCGGCGTAGTTCTCGATCATGATGCCGATGAAGCGCTCGAACGAGCCGAGGATGGCCCGGTGCAGCATCACCGGCCTCTGCTTGGAGCCGTCCTCCGCCACATATTCCGCGTCCAGCCGCTCGGGCAGCATGTAGTCGAGCTGCAGGGTGCCGCAGGTCCACAGGCGGCCGATGGCGTCCTTGACGATGAAGTCGAGCTTGGGAGCGTAGAAGGCGCCGTCGCCCTCGGCGATCAACGGCTCCACGTCCGCCTTGCGCGCAGCCTCGGCCAGCATGCCCTCGGCCCGGTCCCAGAATTCGTCCGAGCCGATCCGCGTGTCCGGGCGGGTGGCCAGGTTGATGTGGTGGGTGTGCATGTCGAAGTCGGCGTGGATCGAGCGCGCCAGGCGCACGAACTTCTCCGTCTCCTCCACGATCTGGTCCTCCCGGCAGAAGATGTGGGCGTCGTCCTGGGTAAAGGCGCGCACCCGCATCAGCCCGTGCAGGGCGCCGGACGGCTCGTAGCGATGGCAGGCGCCGAACTCGCCCATGCGGATGGGCAGCTCCTTGTACGACCGCTGGCCGAACTTGAAGATCTGCACGTGGCCCGGGCAGTTCATCGGCTTCAGCGACAGGATCTCGCCCTCGACCGTCTCGCAGACGAACATGTTGGGCCGGTACTTGTCCCAGTGGCCCGAGGCCTCCCAGAACGAGCGGTCGAGCACCTGGGGCGTCTTGACCTCGATGTAGCCGGCCTCCTCGAGGCGGCGGCGCATATAGGCCTCGACGGTGCGCCAGAGGGTCCAGCCCTTCTCGTGCCAGAACACCATGCCGCGCCCCTCTTCCTGCATGTGGAAGAGGTCCATGGCCTTGCCGATCCGGCGGTGGTCGCGGGCTTCCGCCTCCTCGATCCGCTTCAGATAGGCGTCGAGCTCCTCCTGGGTGGCCCAGGCGGTGCCGTAGATGCGCTGCAGCTGCGCGTTCTTGGCGTCGCCGCGCCAGTAGGCGCCGGCCAGCTTGGTCAGCTTGAACGCCTTGCCCACGAAGCGCGTGGAGGGGAAGTGCGGCCCCAGGCAGAGGTCCTTCCACTTGCCCTGCCAATAGACCGAGATGTCCTCGCTCTCGGGCAGGTCGCGGATGATCTCGGCCTTGTAGGTCTCGCCGATCGATTCGAAGTGGGCGATGGCCTTCTCGCGATCCCACACCTCGCGGCGAATCGGCTCGTCGCGGTCGACGATCTCGGCCATCTTCTTCTCGATGGCGGGGAAGTCGTCGAGGCTGAAGGGCTCGGCGCGCGCGAAGTCGTAGTAGAAACCGTCCTCGATCGCCGGGCCGATGGTCACCTGGGTTCCAGGGAACAGCTCCTGCACCGCCTCGGCCAGGATATGCGAGGCGTCGTGGCGCAGGGTGTCGAGCGCATCCGGCGATTCGCGGGTGACGATCTCGATCTTGCCGCCATGGGTCAGGGGCCGCTCGAGATCCAGCAGCTTGCCGTCCAGCTTGACCAGGGCGGCCTTCTTCTCCAGCGACTTGGCGATCGAGGCGGCGACCTCGCGCCCCGTCGAACCTTCGGGGAACTGACGGGCCGAGCCGTCAGGGAACACAAGATCGATCATCCTTCACACTTCCAACGTCGCTGGGCTGCGGGGGGACCGGGGGGCGCGGGATCATAGCCCCACCTCGTCCCCGGTCTGCAACGGCACAGCCTGTTCAGCGTCAGCCACGACCCCTTGAGGGGTCCATGGCCGATGAAAACCTCGGCCGCGTACTCCGAACAGCTCGGCGTGAAGCGGCACTGCCGCCCGATCAGCGGCGACAGGGTGAGCTTGTAGGCCCGCAAAGCCAGCCGCACCGCGCGCTCGTAAATGTCGGTCATCACGACGATTCCGCCGAATTCGGGCGCTGCGGGTTACCACGCCCACCCTCCGCGCGCCAACTGTTGCGGCGCCACATGACCGGAAAAAAGCGCTTGCGTAACGAAAGGTCTCGATATATCTAACTTTCCGATATATCGAAACCCTATCGAACACGGACGCCCCATGAGATTCCACCACGGATTTCCCCACCATCATCACCTCCATCGCCACTGGCGCGAAGGCGGCGGCGACGAGCCCAGAGACTTCGGGCAACGCGGCCGGCGCGGACGCGGCGGACGATTCTTCGACCAGGGCGACCTGCGCCTGGTGATCCTGGCCCTCCTGGCCGAACAGCCACGCCACGGCTACGAAATCATCAAGGCCATCGAGGAGCGGCTGGGCGGCGCCTACGTCCCCAGCCCGGGCGTGGTCTACCCCACCCTCACCTGGCTGGAGGAACTGGGCTACGCGGCCCTGGCCGAGGACGCCGGCCCCAAGAAGCTCTATTCCGCCACGCCCGAGGGCCTGGAATACCTCGAGAAGAACCGGGCCCTGGTCGAGGGCCTGTTCGCCCGCATGGACCAGGCCGGCGGCCAGGGCGACTTCGCCCCGCGCATCCTGCGCGCCATGGGCAATGTGAAGATGGCGCTGAGGCTGCGCCTGGCCCAGGGCTCGCTCACCACCGAGCAGGTCGATAAGATCGCCGCCGCGCTCGACGCCGCCGCCCTTGAGATCGAACGGAGCACCCAATGACCGTGGCCGTCACCCGCGTGCCCACCGCCCACGCCAGCCGCTACCTGCAGCAGCTGTGCAAGCACTGGAGCCACAAGTATCCGGTCGAGTTCACCCCCGAGAACGGCCGCATCGAGATGAGCGCCGGGGTGCTGATCCTCGACGCCGACGCCAAGGGGCTCGGTCTGCGGCTCAGCACCGAGCCGGAGAACCTGGAGCGCATGGAGGGCGTGGTGGCCGAGCACCTGCAGCGCTTCGCCTTCCGCGAGGATCTGGCCTTCGACTGGAAACCCGCCTGAACCCTCAAGCGGCACAGGTTCAGGCGGCCCAGGTTCAGGCGGCCCAGGTTCAGGCGGCCCAGAACAGGCCGCCGTCGTTCAGGGCGTAGGTCTGCAGCACCGGCAGGCCGCCGGCGTCGTGCAGGGTGATGGCGTGGCCCTGGCCGTCGACCCCGAGGAAGTCGCCGGGCAGGCCGGCGACCGCCCCGACCGATCCCCACGGATCCATCACCGCCCCGACCACCGAGCCCGCGGCGTCATGCCAGCTCACCGCCAGGCCGCCGTTGGCCGTGGCCAGGGCGTGCACGGTGGAGAGGTCGCCCGCAGCCGCCCCCAGGTCCGCGCGCGCCACCCGGCCGGACGCCGGATCGAACACCTCGGCCACCACGTCGCCGCCCTGGAGCTGGACCAGGCCGACGGCGTCGTAATTGAGCTGGATCGCCAGGGTGTGGGCGAGGTCGCCGGTCATGGCGGCGTGGGCCCCGCTGGAGCCGGCGCCGTATTCCGCGCCGAAGATCGCCCCGCCCTGGCTCCACAGAACCGCCGCCGAGCCATCGGCATGGGCCTGGATGGAGAAGGCGGTGTTCCAGGGATCGAGGTCCTGGCCCAGCACGGTGGCGCCCGACGCTCCGCCCGCGCCGAAGGTCTGGAACACGATCGTGGTCGGCAGACCGTTCGGGCCGCCGTCGGGGCTCAGCCACACCTCGCCCACCCGGCCATTGGCCAGGGCCGCCATCTGCGAGGCGAAGCCCGAGCCCGTCGCGCCCAGCTGGCTGGAATATTCCACCTGGCCCGAGGCGTCGAAGGCCGTCACCGAATGGGCGTAGCCGAGGACGAAGCCGCCGTCGGACAGGGACACGATCTGGTTGGGCTGGTCGTAGCCGGCCAGGCTCACCCAGCCGGTGTTGGCGCCGGCGCTGTCGAACAGGCCCATGACCTGGGCGGAGAAGTCCGCCACCACGTGGCCGCCGTTCGCCAGCGGGATGAAGGTGGCGCTCTGGGAGGTGTAGGCGTTGCGGGCGAACACCTGCTGGCCCGCGGCGCTGAAGATCTCATAGTCGTCCGAGCCGGCGAACGACACCTCGTAGAAACCGCCGGCGGCCAGGGCCGTGACCTGGGGCGTGAAGGCCTCACCGGCGCCGCCATAACCGATGCCCGAGGCCGAGGCGGTCGGGGAGCCCGAGGCGTCGTAGACTTGCACCGCGCCCGTGTGGCTGCCCCAGCCGCCGTCGGCCGCGCTCACTACCGCCAAGGCGTGGTTGGACAGCACCGTCGCGCCGGTCCAGCCGGCGGAGGCCGTCAGGGTCGGATCCAGGGCCACGACCAGGCCCGTCCCGTCGCCGGCCAAGGGCGGCGCGCTCTCCAGGAAGGTCTGGTGCTGCGGACCCATGGGCCCGGTCCATGACACGGTGTAGTGCCCGTCGGTCGTCACCTGCACGCCGGGACTGCCGGACACGAGGGCGCCGAGGTCCGCCGTGTCGCCGACCGGATTGCCGGAGGCGGCGAACTCGCGGATCACCGTATGGCCGGACCCGCTGAACGGCTGGCCCTCCGTCCAGGCCGCCACATAGCCCCCGTCGGGCAGGGCGTAGAGCTGGGCCACGCCGCCGACCGGAAGCACGCCCGACTGGTTGGGCGGCGGGCTCAGCGACGCCGTCGCCAGCAACTGGCCGTCCGCAGTGAAGCTCGCCACATTCAGCAGAGCGCTCGGCAGGAGCGCTCCGGAATAGCTGTACAGTAGCGCGTAGCCGCCGGTGGCCAGCGATATGGCCTGCCCAGGCGTGTAGTTGCCAAGATACTGCTGCGCAGCGGTGAAGTCCGGCCCCACCGGATTACCGGCGGCGTCGTATAGCTGTGCCATAAATCCCCCCGAGATAGTCGTCACGACGACATAACGGCCATCGGAAAAAGTCCATTCCGCTGAGGCGACCATGACGAATACTTTGTGTCTAAGATGTGGCGATATTCAATTGTGCAAACGGAGCAGTTCACGCAATTGTTCCGCCGTTAGCGCAAAGTTTTTTGAGCGCTAAAACGCTGAAATGATTTGATTTTAGGGAAAGGCTAAGCTAGGCCGCCTAGCGTCGCTCGCCCCACGTGGAACGCGACGCGCCTCCACGCCGCGGACTCCGGGCGTAATGTCGGGCTACGCGCCGCGCGACCGTTCAGTGGCGATGAGACGCGCCGGGGCGCTCAACACTTGTGGCAGCGGGTCAGGCTGGTGATGCCGTCGCACCCGGTCCGCAGGTCGCGGATCCAGGCCTTCTCGCCGTAGACGGCGATGATTTCGTGATTGGGGTGCACGTTGGCGCCGGTGCAGACCCGGTCGCCGGGTCGGATGTCGTCTCGCGCCCGCTCCGGACCGCCCGACAGACCCCATTGGCCGCTGTGAGTCATGGCCGACTCCCTCCCCTCGCCTGGCGAATCGCCAAATCAGGTTCGACGAGTCCGATTATGCGCCTGTCCGCGCGAGGCGACATCCCCCGTTATGCCGCGCCGCAACATGTCGCAGTGCGGCAGGACGTCCGCCCCCGATTCCCGCGCCTGATCCGCGTGCCCTATCCCAGGGCCCGATGGGCCGCCTCGACCACCGCCTCGAAGGCCAGCAGGGTGGAGGCGTGGCGGGGGGGATAGTCGCGCACCACCTCCAGGGCCTTGAGGTCGGCGAAGCGCCCCTCGGGCGGCGGGCCGCCGGCCTTGAGCATGGCCTTCAGGGCGTCGCGCGCGGCCTCCAGCTCCTCGACCGTGGCCCCGATCACATGGGCGCCGAGCACCGCGGCGGAGGCCTGGCCGAGGGCGCAGGCCTTCACCTCCTGGGCGAAGTCGGACACGCGGCCGTCCGTGAGCGCCACGTCGACCAGCACGCGGCTGCCGCACAGCTTGGACACCTTCTCCGCCGAGCCCTGCGGATGGGCGAGACGGCCGGCCCGGGGCATGTTGGCCGCCAGGGCCAGGACCTTGGCGCTGTACAGGTCGTCGATCACGCTACCCTCTGTCGCCCTCTGCCACGGCCGCGCCCTCGGCCACCGCCTTCACCCGCGCCACCACGTCGGTGTTGAGCTGCTCGAAGCCTTTGCGCAGCCACTTGCGGCGCGCCTTGCCCACCGTCGGCCCCAGCCACCCCTGATAGACCTCGCCGTTGGACAGGATGCAGTTCTGGTCGTCGTCGTTGAGATGTTCGATCTCGATGTAGCGGATGCGCTTGACCAGCCCCATCATCTCGCTCAGCGCCCATAGGATCTGCTCGTTGGGCACCCAGTCCACCACTATTGGCCGAATCACCCGGTCCGGCTGGCCGGGGAAGGCCTCGCCGATGGCCAGCCTCTGCTGGATGCGGAGCAGGCCTTTGACCTCCGGATAGAGGGTGTTCCACTCGTTCCAGCGCCCGAGGTCCGACAGCACGTCCCAGATCGCCTTGGAGCTGGCCGGGACTCCCACCCGGTGTTCGATTTTGAAGACCATGGCGACCTATGTGGGGTTGGTTTCGCGCAGGCGCCACGTGGCGCCGTCGGGGCCATCCATGACGACCACGTTGAGGGCGTTGAGCTCGTCACGGATGCGGTCGGCGGTCGGCCAGTCCTTGGCCTTGCGCGCCTGGACCCGTTCATCCAGCAGGGCCTCGACCTTGGCCGCGAGGTCGTCGCCGGCGGCGCCCTTGAACCAGGCGTCGGGATCGGCCTGCAGGAAGCCCAGCAGGGCGCCGGCGCCGAGCAGGGCCGCCTTGGCCGCCTGCCGCTCGGGCGCCTTGGTGGCCGTCTCCAGCGTCTTGGCCAGGGCGAACAGCTCGGCCATGGCGCGCGGCGTGTTGAGGTCGTCGGTCAGGGCCTCGACGAAGGCGGCCGGCGGCTCGCCCGGCTCGGCCTCAACGTCCCCCGCCCTCTGCAGGGCGCCGTAGAGCCGATCCAGCGACTTGCGGGCCTGGTCGACCAGGCCGTCGGTCCAGTCGAGCGGCGCGCGGTAGTGGCCGCTGAGCAGGGCCCAGCGCAGGGCCTCGCCCGGGATGCGCTCGATCAGCTGGTGCACCAGCTTCACGTTGCCCAGGCTCTTGGACATCTTCTCGGCGTCCATGGTCAGGAAGCCGTTGTGCATCCAGTAGCGGGCGAGCGTCGGCGTATGGTCGGCGCACCGGCTCTGGGCGATCTCGTTCTCGTGGTGCGGGAAGGTCAGGTCGTGGCCGCCGCCGTGGATGTCGATGGTCGGCCCGAGGGTCTTCTCGATCATGGCCGAGCATTCCAGGTGCCAGCCGGGCCGCCCTGCGCCCCAGGGGCTGGCCCACACCGGCTCGCCGGGCTTGGACGGCTTCCACAGCACGAAGTCGGCGGGATGGCGCTTGTAGGGCGCCACCTCGACCCGGGCGCCGGCGATCATGTCCTCCAGCGAGCGCCCCGACAGCTGGCCGTAGTCGGCGAAGCTGCCGGTGTCGAACAGCACATGGCCCTCGGCGGCGTAGGCGTGGCCGTTCTCGACCAGCCGGCCGATCATGGCCAGCATCTCGCCGACGTGGGCGGTGGCCCGCGGCTCGAGCGTCGGCCGGGTCACGCCCAGGGCGTCCATGTCCTGGTGGTAGATGGCGGTGAACTTGTCGGTGATGGCCGAGATGTCGACGCCCTGGTCGATGGCCGCCTGGTTTATCTTGTCGTCCACGTCGGTGATGTTGCGGGCGTAGACCACATGGTCCTCGCCGTAGATCCGACGCAACAGGCGGAACAGCACGTCGAACACCACCGCCGGGCGGGCGTTGCCGATGTGGGCGTAGTTGTAGACCGTCGGCCCGCAGACATAGAGCGTCACCCGCTTCGGATCGGCCGGGACGAACTCGCGCTTCTCGCGGCTCAGGGTGTCATGCAGAAAAACTGGCATACGCTCGCTTCTTTGGGCAGTTGCGCGTCAGGGCGCTTGCCCCATATACCCATGTGTCCTTCGGGAAACCACGCCATATGGAATTGGCGGGTTTGGCGCCCCCCATGCTGGGTTCAGACGCCTCGGCCTCGAAGGTGTGAAGGGGTGGCACGCGTCATTCCAGGGCCGTCGCCCTGGCGCAACTCAGCCCCGGGAAACTCCTGCATGGATGCTCTGGCCAAGCCACGGAAGCTGATCAATTCCGCGTCGCTCGTCGCCGAACGTTCTCCTCCCAGCGAACGGCCCACCCGCGAACAGGCGTTGGAAGCCGTGCGCACGCTGATCGCCTGGACCGGCGACAACCCCGACCGCGAAGGCCTGCTCGACACGCCGCGCCGGGTGGTCGACGCCTACGGCGAGTGGTTCGACGGCTATGACGCCGATCCGGGCAAGGAGCTGTCGCGCGTGTTCGAGGACGTGCAGGGCTACGACGACGTGGTCATGCTGCGCGACATCGAGGTGGAGAGCCACTGCGAGCACCACATGGCCGCGTTCCTCGGCAAGGCCTACGTCGCCTATGTGCCCGACGAGAAGGTCGTCGGCATCTCCAAGATCGCCCGGGTGGTGGAGATCTTCTCGCGGCGCCTGCAGACCCAGGAGACCCTCACCCGCCAGATCGCCGATGCGATCAACACGCACCTGGCGCCCAAGGGCGTGGCCATCCTGGTCGACGCCGAGCATCAGTGCATGACCACCCGCGGCGTGCACCACCGCCACGTCTCGACCCTGACCACCCAATTCACCGGCGTGTTCAAGACCGACCTCGGCCTGCAGGAGCGGTTCCTGAGCTTCTGCAGCCGCAAATAGAACCGGCGGGGGACGCGCGCCTTGGGCGCCCGTCCCCGCAGCCCCGATCCTTATAAGTCCTTTATGCGGGCCTTCGGTGTTCCGAATGGCCCGCTTACGGCCTCGGGGGCTACCAATCCCTGGATTGGTCCCGGCGCGATGACGCGCCGGACGTCGGAGCCTCCATCCCACCGTGAACGCCTCCCCGCCCGGCAGCCTTGACCACAAGGCGCGCCCCCGCTTCTGGTCCCTGGCGATCGGCAGCATCGGCGTCGTCTTCGGCGACATCGGCACCAGCCCGCTCTATTCCTTCCGCGAGGCCCTCGGCCAGGCCGGGCAGATCCGCCCGGACGCGGTGATGGGCGTGATGTCCCTGGCGCTGTGGGCGCTGATCCTGGTGGTCACCGTCAAATACGTCCTGTTCCTGATGCGGGCGGACAACAACGGCGAGGGCGGCGTGCTGTCCCTCGCCGCCCTGGTCGAGGGGGCGGCGGGCAAGCGCACCAGCCTGATCTTCTTCCTCGGGGTCACCGGAGCGGCCCTGTTCTACGGCGACGCCGTGATCACCCCGGCCATCTCCGTGCTGTCGGCGGTGGAGGGCCTGAAGACCCTGCCGGGCCTCGAGGCCCACGTGACCACGCCGGTGGTGATCATGGTCAGCCTGGCCGTGCTGCTGGTGCTGTTCCTGATGCAGTCGCGCGGCACGGCGCTGGTCGGGCGCTGGTTCGCGCCGCTGTGCCTCGTCTGGTTCGCGAGCATGGCCGCCGTCGCCGTCCCGCACATCCTGCGCGAGCCGGGCGTCCTGGCCGCCATTGGCCCGCAGCACGCCCTGCTCTTCCTCCTGCACCATGGCCTCGCCGGCTTCTTCGTCCTGGGATCGGTGTTCCTGACGGTGACCGGCGCCGAAGCCCTGTTCGCCGACATGGGCCACTTCGGCCGCTGGCCGATCCAGGCCTCGTGGCTGTTCTTCGTCCTGCCGTCCCTGGCGCTCAACTACTGCGGCCAGGGAGCCTTCGCCCTCGAGCAGATCCGGGCCGCCCACGGCCATCCGGTCGAGAACGCCGACTGGTTCTTCCAGATGGCCCCGCTGGCGTTCCGCGCGCCGCTGGTGGTGCTGGCCACGATCGCCACGGTGATCGCCAGCCAGGCCGTGATCACCGGCGCCTTCTCCCTGACCAACCAGGCGATCCAACTCGGCTACCTGCCGCGGCTGACCGTGCTGCGCACCTCCGAGACCCAGGCCGGCCAGATCTACATCCCGCAGATCAACCTGCTGCTGGCCATCGGCGTGGTGTTCCTGATCGGGGTGTTCAAGAGCTCCAGCAACCTGGCCCAGGCCTACGGCCTGGCGGTCACCGGCACCATGGTGGTCACCACCACCCTGGCCTTCATGGTCGTGCGCAGCCGCTGGCGCTGGCCGCTGATCGGCGCCGTGGCCCTGATCGGCCCCATGCTGTTGATGGACAGCGTGTTCCTGGCCGCCAACGCCCTCAAGCTGCTGTCCGGCGGCTTCGTGCCCCTGACCATCGGCGCGGCGCTGTTCTACCTGATGGCCACCTGGGCCCGCGGCTCGGACTACGTGCGCGAGAAGATTGAGAAGGACGCCCCGCTGCTGGACGACATGCTGCCCCTGCTGGTCTCGCGCTCGACCTGGCGCGCCCCCGGCGTGGCGGTGTTCCTGACCTCCGATCCCGCGCGCGTGCCCGGGGCCCTGCTGCACAACCTCAAGCACAACAAGGTGCTGCACCAGCGCAACCTGATCGTCAGCGTGCGCACCGCCCAGACCCCCCGGACGTCGGAAGAGGAGCGGGCCGAGATCGAGGTGCTGTCGCCCGACTTCACCCGCGTCTGGCTGACCTACGGCTACATGGAGACGCCCAACGTGCCCAGGGCCCTGGCCGGCCTGCGCTCGCGCGGCTTGGCGCTCGACCTGATGAGCACCTCCTTCTTCGTCGGCCGCCGCACCTTCGTGCGCGCCAACCGCTCGCACCTCCTGCCCGGCATGGACCGGCTGTACATCTGGCTGGCCAAGAACGCCGCCGATCCCACCGACTTCTTCCACGTGCCCGTGGGCCGGGTGGTCGAGATGGGCGCCCAGGTCAGCCTCTGAGCGCGCTAGGCGAAAGTGTGAGCGGTTTCGCCGCTCGAACGCGCTCAAGACCCAAGATCTAGGGCCGCAGAACCGTTTCCCCCGTCATGGGATTGGTCAGGGTGACGTTCTCGGCCGCCTGGATGCGCCATTGCCCGTCCCGGCGCGTGACCACGGCCATGAGCAGGGTGTCCACCTGGTGCGCGCCGGCGGGATGGGCCGGACCGGCCGTCAGCCGGAACCAGGCATGGACGATCGCCACGCCCGCCGCCAGGTCGTCCACGGCGATCAGGTCGTGCTTCAGCATGGAGTCCCGATAGATCGTCTCGTGTATGAATCGGTGCTGCTCGACGATGCCGTCGACGCCGCGCTTGAAGGTGGCGAACCGGTTCACGAACGTCGCATCGTCGTGGAACAGGGCGCCGAGCGCGTCCATGTCGTGGGCGTTCCAGGCGGCCACGAAGGCCGCCGGCATGTCCGCCGGTCCTGTGATCCCGGTCATCCCCTCATTCCTTCTGGGCCGTTGCACCCCCATGCTAAGCCTGAACCTTCGGACGGGGCAGGCCTGGCAGTCGTCCGCATCGGTCAGATCGCTGTCGTTGGCGTTCCCGGCCAAGCGGTCTAACTAAGGCCCATGACCACGACCCTCTTCCCGCCCGCCGGCGACAAGGCCGCCCTGGAGCACGGCGCGGCCCTGACGCCCCGCTTCGACGCCAACGGCCTGATCGCGGCGGTGGCCACCCACGCCCACACCGGCGAGATCCTGATGCTGGCCTGGATGAACGCCGAGGCCCTGAGGCTGACGCTCGACACCGGCGAGGCCCACTACTACAGCCGCTCGCGCCGCGCCTTGTGGAAGAAGGGCGAGACCTCCGGCCAGGTGCAGAAGGTGCGCGAACTGCGCGTGGACTGCGACCAGGACGCCGTGTGGATCAAGGTCGACCCCCAAGGCGACGGCGGCGCCTGCCACACCGGCGCGCGCTCCTGCTTCTACCGCGTGTGGGAGGACGGCCGGCTGGTCGAGCGGCCGTGACTTTGAACGAGAGCGCGGAGCCCGACGACGAGGGGCCCGACGACGAGGGGCTCGACGACGAGGAACGCGGCCAGGTCATCGAGGTGCGCCTCGACCGGGGCGGCGAGCGCCTGGACAAGGCGCTGGCGGCGCTGCTGCCCGACCTGTCGCGCGCCCGGCTCCAGGCCCTGATCGCCGAAGGGGCCCTCAGTCGCGATGGCCTGTCCCTGAGCTCCGGCTCGGCCAAGGCGCAGGCCGGCCTCTATCGCCTGTGCGTGCCCGCCCCCGCCGAAGCGGAGCCCCAGCCCCAGGCCCTGCCGCTGACCATCCTCTTCGAGGACGCCAGCCTGATCGTGCTCGACAAGCCGGCGGGCATGGCCGTGCATCCAGGCCCGGGCGTACCGGACGGCACCCTGGTCAACGCCCTGCTGCACCATTGCGCCGGCAGCCTGTCCGGCATCGGCGGGGTGGCGCGGCCCGGCATCGTGCACCGGCTCGACAAGGACACTTCCGGGGTGATGGTCGCAGCCAAGACCGACGCCGCCCATGCCGGCCTCTGCGCCCTGTTCGCCCGCCATGACATCGAGCGGCGCTACGTCGCCCTGGTCCGCGGCGCGCCAAGTCCGTCCCACGGGGTCATCCACACCCGCATCGGCCGCTCGCCGCACGACCGCAAGAAGATGGCGGTGCTGAGGTCGGGCGGGCGCGAGGCGATCACCCGCTACCGCACCGAGCGCCTGTTCGGCCCGCCGGACCGCCCCCTCGCCGCCCGTCTCACCTGCGAGCTCGAGACCGGCCGCACCCATCAGATCCGCGTGCACCTGGCGTCCAAGGGCAGCCCCTGCCTCGGCGACCCCGTCTATGGCTCGGGCGTTCCGGCCGCGCCGGTGCGGGCGGCGATCGAGGCGGCCGGCCTGGAGAGGCAGGCCCTGCACGCCGCCGTCCTGGGGTTCGTCCACCCGGTCACCGGCGAGCGGCTGCGTTTCGAGACCCCCCTGCCGGCCGACATGGCGGCCCTGGAAACGGGGCTCGGCGAGCTGGGCTGAGGCGGGTCGAGGCCAAGCGGGAACCCACGATCCACCCGCAACGCGTTCTAATTCCTCGATTATGGAGCGCGGGCAAGGCCTGCGATCACCGGCGGACGGCGGCGCAAAGCGGCCCGTTCAGACCCAGGGTGGGTCACTCGAATAACATACCGGACTAGTCGGTCATTATTTTGTAGCTCAGCACTTACTTACGGTGAAACGCATCCCTATCTTGCTCAGTTGTCGGGGGCGGCTCGCGCGGGGATGCGCGCATGGGCCGTCCATTCAGAATGGAGGGGACCATGGCTGCAAACCAGCTCGCTATCATGACGCCGGAAGGCGGCCTGTCCCGCTACCTGTCGGAAATCCGCAAGTTCCCCATGCTCGCCAAGGACCAGGAGTTCATGCTGGCCCAGCGCTGGAAGGAGCATCAGGACCCTGAGGCGGCCCATCAGCTGGTCACCTCGCACCTGCGCCTGGTGGCCAAGATCGCCATGGGTTACCGCGGCTACGGCCTGCCGCTCGGCGAGGTGATCTCCGAGGGCAACGTCGGCCTGATGCAGGCCGTGAAGAAGTTCGAGCCGGACAAGGGCTTCCGCCTGGCCACCTACGCCATGTGGTGGATCCGCGCCTCGATCCAGGAATACATCCTGCGCTCGTGGTCGCTGGTGAAGATGGGCACCACCGCCGCCCAGAAGAAGCTGTTCTTCAACCTGCGCAAGGCCAAGAGCGAGATCAGCGCCCTGGAAGAAGGCGACCTGCGGCCCGAACAGGTCAGCGCCATCGCGACCAAGCTCGGCGTGCTCGACGAGGAAGTGATCTCGATGAACCGGCGCCTGTCCGGCCCGGATTCGTCGTTGAACGCGCCGCTGCGCTCGGATTCGGAGAGCGAGTGGCAGGACTGGCTGCAGGACGACACCCAGGTGTCCCAGGAATCGGCCCTGGCCGAGACCGAGGAGCACACCATCCGCATGTCCCTGCTGGACGAGGCGATGAAGGAGCTGTCGGACCGCGAGCGGCACATCCTCACCGAGCGCCGACTGAAGGACGACCCGACCACCCTGGAAGACCTGGCCGCGGAATACGGCGTCAGCCGCGAGCGCGTGCGCCAGATCGAGGTGCGGGCGTTCGAAAAGCTGCAGAAGGCCATGCGCGCGGCCGCCACCGAGCGCAACCTGGTCAGCGCCTGATCGCGCCGCCGCAGGCCCGCGCTCAAGTAGCGAGCGCCTGCGAGCGATAGCGCGAAGAAGAAACCAAGACGGCCGTCAGGCCGTCTTGGTGAACACCATCGTCAGCAGCACGGGCGCGTCGGCCACCGGCGCGCCCTTGTTGCGTGCGGGGGTGACCTTGCTCATCGCCACGATGGTCTTGGCGGCGTCGGCGAACGGCGCCTGGTCCGGGGTCAGGATCGTGATCACCTTGCAGTCGTGAAGCTGCCCCTTGGCGCCCACCAGGCACTTCACGTCCACGCCGAGGTCGCGCGACAGGGTGATCCTGGGCGTCAGCGACCTGATCCTGCCCGCCGACGGCCCGTCGAGCACCGTGGGCTCGGTGTCGTAGGTCATCAGGTCCGGCGCGTCGAAGCCGTACTTGCGGAAGCGGTCGACCACCGTCGGATCGCGCGTCGCGGCCGCCAGCTTGTCCACGTTGCCGCCGGCCTGGCCGATGGTCTGGAGGGTGAGGCCGTAGCCGAACTGGGCCTCGGCGTCGTTGGGATCCTGGCTGCGGGCGATCTGGTAGGCTTGGCGCGCCGCCGACAACGCCCCGCTCTTCAGCCGGAGCAGGGCCATGCGCCGGCGCAGGGCCGGATCGTCCGGACTGGCGGCCATGGCCTGCTTGCAGGCCTCGACGCCGATGGCGGGATCCAGGGTCTGCAGGCAGACCTGCGCCGGTGACAGCTGGGCCGCCTGCCCGCCCCCGCCCTTGGTTGGTCCGCAGGCCTGCAGCCCCGCCAGGGTCGCGATTCCACCGACCAGCACCGCCATCCGCCTCGCGGCGGGCCGTCTCGACTCAGCCATGTCGCCCCCTGTTCGCGTCCGACGGTAACGCGACCACCAGGGGTTGTGGAAGAGCGTCGGCGAGACCGCCTCAGGCGTCGAGCGGCCCCCGAGCCGAGTTGAACCGGCGTGGGTCCGGACCCACGTAGTGCGGGCCGTCGAAGAAATCGCGCGGCCGGCCGGACACCGCCTCCAGCCGCCGCTCCAGGTCGCCCATGGCGATCGGCCGGCGCAGGAATTCGTGCGCGCCGGCCTCGCGCGCGGCGAGCACCTGGGCCGCCCGGGCCTCGGCCAACACCATGACCAGCGGCGCCTCGCGGGCGTCGAAGTCGGCGCGGCGGAGGGCGCGGGCGAAGGCCAGGCCGTCGAGGCCCGGGCCGCTGGCCTCGACAAACACCAGCTCGGGCTGGGTCGCCGCGGCGAGGAGCATGGCCTTCTCGGCGTCCTGGGCCCCATAGACCTGGGCGGCGGGCCACAGGCTGCGCAGCAGGCCGGCCAGCAGCTTGGCCGTCGCCAGGTTCGGGTCGACCACCAGGATCCGGTCGAGAGGGGCTCTCCTGCGGCCTTGGCCCGTCATCGGCGCCCCCCTCCCCGAGTGCGCCCCTCTACCGGTCGGCGAAGGGGTCGCGCATGAGGATGGTGTCCTCGCGTTCCGGGCTCGTCGAGAGCAGCGCCACCGGCGCGCCGATCAACTCCTCGATGCGGCGCACATATTTGATCGCTGCGCCCGGCAGGTCCTTCCAGCTGCGTGCGCCCTGGGTGCTCTCGCTCCAGCCTTCGAGCGTCTCGTAGACCGGCTCCAGCTGCCCCTGGGCCTTCAGCCCGGCCGGCATGTAGTCGACCGTCTTGCCGTCCAGGCGGTAGCCGACGCAGACCTTGAGCTCGTCGAACCCATCCAGCACGTCGAGCTTGGTCAGGGCCACTCCGTCGATGCCGTTGATGGCCACGGACTGGCGGACCAGGGCCGCGTCGAACCAGCCGCAGCGGCGCGGACGGCCGGTGACCGTGCCGAACTCGTGGCCGCGCTCGCCCAGGCGCTTGCCGTTGTCGTCGTGCAGCTCGGCCGGGAACGGCCCCTCGCCCACCCGCGTGGTGTAGGCCTTGACGATGCCCAGGATGTAGCCGGTCGAGCGCGGGCCGAGGCCCGAGCCGGCGGCCGCCTGGCCGGCCACGGTGTTGGACGAGGTCACATAGGGATAGGTCCCGTGGTCAACGTCGAGCAGCGCGCCCTGCGCCCCTTCGAACAGCACCCGCTGGCCGCCCTTGACCGCCTCGTCCAGCACCCGCCAGGCCGGCTGGGCGTAGGGCAGGATCTTCGGCGCGATCTCGAGCAGCTCGGCCAGCAGGGCCTCGGGATCGACGTCGGGCAGGTGCAGGCCCTTGCGCAGGGCGCCGTGGTGCGCCAGCAGGCGCTCGATCTTGGTCTTCAAGGCTTCCGGATCAGCCAGGTCGGCCACCCGGATCGCCCGGCGGCCGACCTTGTCCTCGTAGGCCGGACCGATGCCGCGGCCAGTGGTGCCGATCTTGGCCGCGCCGGCGGCCGCCTCGCGCGCGCCGTCGAGGTCGCGGTGCACAGGCAGGATCAGGCAGGCATTGTCGGCCAGGATCAGGATGTCGGGCGTGATCTGCACGCCCTGGCCGGTGATCTTCTCGATCTCGGCCAGCAGGGCCCAGGGATCGACCACCACGCCATTGCCGATGACGGACGGCTTACCCTGCACGACCCCTGAGGGCAGCAGCGACAGCTTGTAGGTCCGATTGCCCACCACCAGGGTGTGGCCGGCGTTGTGGCCGCCCTGGAAACGCACCACCACGTCGGCGCGGTTGGACAGCCAGTCGACGATCTTGCCCTTGCCCTCGTCGCCCCATTGGGCGCCGACGACGGTCACATTGGCCATGGGTACGGCTCCTCGCCTGCCGAGCGGCGTCCCGCAGCCCTTCGACAGGACTCGGCGGCGGAACGGGTCTGGATTGTCAGGCTCCGGCCCGGAACAGCGCGGCCGAATGGTCAGATGCTGTAAGCCACATCCGGACCCGCGTCGTCTAGCCCCTGGTTCTTCCCGGGGCGCAGAATCTGCCGTCCAAGCCGCCGCCATCAAGACCCACGATCGGCGCGGAACCCGATCCGTCAGCTCCGGTTCAGGTAGAGCATGGAAAATCGCGGAAACCAGACGGCGCAGGTCGTCTCCAGGTCCATTACGGGGAGATATCGGAAATGAAGAAGTTTATCCTCGGCGCGGCGACCGCGCTCATGGTCATGACGAGCGCCGCGGAGGCCGCGCCGGCCCTGACTTTCGGAGTCGACCGGCCCGGCGACGCGGTTCTGCTCAAGAGTCAGTACGTCTACCTCGGTCATGACTTCTGCTGGTACGACAGGGCCTGGCGTGGCCCGGGCTTCTACTGGTGCGGCTACGCCTACCGCCGCGGCCTCGGCTGGGGCGGCCCGGCTGGCTTCCGGGGCTGGTATTCCGGTCCGCGCTACTGGCGCGAAGGGTCGTGGGTCGGCCCGCGCGGCTACGCCCATCGCGAATGGGGCGGCTGGCGCGGCGCCCGCGACTGGCATGGCGGCGACCACGGCCGGGGCGGCCGGCACGACGGCGACCGGCGCGACCATCGCCGCTGACCTGGACGGGCTGCGGAGCCTGCAGCGTCAGAAGCTGTAGGCCACCCGCAGCCCGAGGTCGTCCAGGCCCTGATTGGCGCCGTGGTGCAGGATCTCGCCGTTGGAGAAGTGCACGTAGGACGCCTCGACCGCCCAATGGCCGTTCAGGCGGTAGCCGAACGCCACCTCCTCTTCGAACAGCACCTGCGAGCCGAAGTCGATCCGGGTCTGGGACAGGCGCAGCCGGCGAGCGCGCACCGCCGCGCTCGCCGTCATGTCGCCGGGATCGCCGATGTTGGCCTTGCCGGTGGTGTAGGCCATGCCGAACGCCGGACGCACATAGAACCGGCCCGAGATCGCCAGGGGCCAGTTCAGGTTGACCACGGCGAAATCCGTGGGAACCGAGCTGTTGGCCGAGACGAACACGCCCACCGAGGGCTTGGCCAGCCAGGTCAGGCGGCCGATCGGGGCCGTGCGATAGCCCAGGACGAAGTCCGCGCCATGCTCATGGCCCGACGGCGTCGACAGCCCATGCCCGTAGAGCCCGGCGAACAGCTCCCCCGCAGACGCACGGCCAACCAGGAGCACGGCCAGGACCAAGCCGTGCGCAAGGCGCCGCACGATTGGATGCGCGACCATTCCGCCACCGCCAGCCGAAGCGTATCAGTGGCGGAACGGCCTGCGCCGTTGGAGGTTGCCTAGAAGACGAGGGCGCGCACTTCCTTCACGTGGGCGGTGCCCTTGATCTTCTCCATCACCGCCGCCGTCGGGGTCTGGTCGACGCCGACCAGGGCGATGGCGTCCTCGCCCGCCTCGACGCGACCGAGGTTGAAGGTGGCGATGTTGATGTTGTTCTCGGCCAGCAGGCTGCCCAGGCGGCCGATGAAGCCCGGCTTGTCGAGGTTGTTGACGTAGATCATCGACGCCGAGAACGGCGCGTCGAGCTCCATGCCCTTCACCTCGACCACGCGGGGAACGCCCGCCACCACCGTGCCGGCGAAGGCGCGCGCGCCCAGGTCCGACACCACGGTGATGCGCACCAGGCTGTCGTAGGTGGGCGAGGTCTCCTGGCGGACTTCCTGCACCTTGATGCCGCGATCCTTGGCCACGGCCGGGGCCGAGACCATGTTCACGCCTTCCATGTTGGGGCGCAGGACGCCGGCGAGCGCGGCGGCGGTGAGCGGCTTCACGTTGAGCTTGGCCACGTCGCCCTCGTAGGCGATCTCGATCGAGTTCAGGCCGGCGTCGACCATCTGGCCGGCGAAGGCGCCGAGCTTCTCGGCCAGGGCCACGTAGGGCTTCAGCTTGGGCGCATCCTCGGCCGAGACCGAGGGGCTGTTCAGGGCGTTCACCACCGCGCCGTTGAGCAGGTAGTCGGAGATCTGCTCGGCCACCTGCAGGGCCACGTTCTCCTGGGCCTCGTTGGTCGAGGCGCCGAGGTGCGGCGTGGCGATGAAGTTCGGCGCGCCGAACAGCGGGTTGTCCTTGGCCGGCTCGATCGTGAACACGTCGAAGGCCGCGCCGCCGACCTGGCCCGAATCCAGGGCTTCACGCAGCGCCGCCTCGTCAACCAGGCCGCCGCGCGCGCAGTTGACGATGCGCACGCCCTTCTTGGTCTTGGCCAGGGCTTCCTTGGACAGGATGTTGCGGGTCTTGTCGGTGAGCGGGGTGTGCAGGGTGATGAAGTCGGCGCGGGCCAGCAGCTCGTCGAGCTCGACCTTCTCCACGCCCATCTCCACGGCGCGCTCGGGCGACAGGAACGGGTCGTAGGCCACCACCTTCATCTTCAGGCCCTGGGCGCGGTCGGCCACGATCGAGCCGATGTTGCCGGCGCCGATCAGGCCGAGGGTCTTGGCGTAGACCTCCACCCCCATGAAGCGGTTCTTCTCCCACTTGCCGGCCTGGGTCGAGATGTCGGCCTGGGGCAGGTCGCGGGCCAGGGCGAACATCAGGGCGATGGCGTGCTCGGCGGTGGTGATCGAGTTGCCGAAGGGGGTGTTCATCACCACGATGCCGGCGGCGGTGGCGGCCGGAATGTCGACGTTGTCGACGCCGATGCCGGCGCGGCCGATCACCTTCAGCCGCTTGGCGGCGGCGATCACGTCCTTGTTGGGCTTGGTGGCCGAGCGGACGGCCAGGCCGTCGTACTGGTCGATGATCTCGATCAGCTGCTCCTTGGTCAGACCGGTCTTCACGTCGACCTCGACGCCGCGGTCCTTGAAGATGGCGACGGCGGCGGGGGACAGTTCGTCAGCGATGAGTACGCGGGGAGCCATGGGGCTTGTCCTCTTTGCGTAGGCGGACCTCGCCTGTCGCGAGGTCGGCAGTTCATTTTCGGAGAGAGGGCGGCAGGGCCGATGAGCGGCCCTGCGCCGGATCAGGCGGCCTGCAGTTCGGCGGCGAGGGTCTCGAAGGCCCAGTCCATCCAGGGCGTCAGGGCCTCGACGTCGGACGCATCCACCGTCGCGCCGCACCAGATGCGCAGGCCCGGAGGCGCGTCGCGGTAGGCGCCGGCGTCGAGCGCCACGCCTTCCTTCTCGAGCAGCGAGGCCAGCTTCTTGGCGAACTCGGCCTGGCCGTCGGCGGGCAGGCTGGTGACGCGCTTGTCCACCACCTTGATGCACACCGAGGTGTTGGAACGGATCGCGGCGTCCTCGGCCAGGAACTCGACCCACGGGGTCTTGGCCACCCAGTCGGCCAGGGCCTGGAGGTTGGCGTTGGAGCGTTGCACCAAGCCGTTCAGCCCGCCCACGGAGGCGCCCCACTTCAGGGCGTCCAGATAGTCTTCCACGCACAGCATGGAGGGCGTGTTGATGGTCGCGCCCTCGAAGATGTCGAGGGCGACCTTGCCGCCCTTGGTCATGCGGAAGATCTTCGGCATCGGCCAGGCCGGGACGTAGCTTTCCAGGCGGGCGACCGCGCGCGGCGACAGGACCAGCATGCCGTGGGCCGCTTCGCCGCCCATCACCTTCTGCCAGGAGAAGGTGACCACATCGAGCTTGGACCAGTCGACGTCCATGGCGAACACCGCCGAGGTGGCGTCGCAGATGGTGACGCCTTGCCGATCGGCGGCGATGAAGTCGGCGTTGGGCACGCGCACGCCGGAAGTCGTGCCGTTCCAGGTGAACACCACGTCGGCGTCCTTACGCACCTTCGACAGGTCCGGCAGTTGGCCGTAGGGCGCGTCGAGCACCTCGACGTCCTTCAGCTTGAGCTGCTTGGTCACGTCCGTGACCCAGTCCTTGCCGAACGATTCGAAGGCGATGATCTGCACCGGCTTGGGGCCCAGCATCGACCACATCGCCATTTCCACGGCGCCGGTGTCGGAAGCGGGCACGATGCCGATCAGGTAGTCGGCCGGCACGTTCAGGATTTCGCGGGTCTGGTCGATGGCGGCCTTGAGGCGCGCCTTGCCGGGCTTGGAACGGTGGGAGCGGCCGACGAGCGCCCCCTGCAGGTTCTCGAGTTTCCAGCCGGGGCGCTTGGCGCAGGGGCCGGAAGAGAATTCGGGGCGGGCCGGACGCATGGCCGGCTTGGCGTTGGTCGTCATGGATTGTCTCCCATCCTCGCAGATGAGCAGCGCCCCGTTGGGAGGGCGTGGCCCGGGGCGGTACTTACACCAACCGCGGCGATTGGCGAGCGAAAGTTGCGCTCCACAGCAAAGATTCCGCCGGCCCTCTCTTGGCCCAAGATGAACGGAAAACAACGAAGATGAACAACGGAGCCGTCCGGCATTCAGCGGCGTTTCATGTGCAAGGATTCATCCTGTGACCACGCTCGATGAAGCGTCGGGGAGCCTCGTTCCCTGTGAAATCGCAGACGGGCCGGTCCCCCGGACGGCCCATGAGGAGTTCGTCATGAAGAAGCTGGTTTTCGGCCTGCTGGCGGCCGCCACGATCGGCGCCGCCGTTCCGGCCTCCGCCGCCACCGTCGTCCACGAGCGTCCCAACGGGACCGTGGTGGTCACCCATGTGCGGCCTATCCATCACCACCTGCACCGGGTCGTGTGGTTCGACCACCATGGCCACCGCCACGTGGCCTGGCGCTGATCGATCGACGGAGGATTGAAGTCATGAAGCGTATCGTTCTTTCGCTTGTCGCCGCCGCCAGCCTGGCCGGCGCCGCCGTTCCCGCCTTCGCCCAGGGCCCCCGCCCGAGCGACTGGCAGCCCCTGTCCCAGCGCCAGGACAACATCGAGCGTCGCATCGACCAGGGCGTGCGCAGCGGGGCCCTGACCCGCCGCGAGGCCCGCGGCCTGGAGGGCGAGTTCCACAGCCTGCTGCGCCTGGAGGACCGCTATCGTCGTGACGGCCTCAACATGCGCGAGCGCGCCGACCTTCAGCGCCGCTACGACGCCCTGGCCGCCCGCGTGCGGTTCGAGAAGCACGACAACCAGTACCGCCGTTGAGTGCATGTGGCCCCGGACCATCAGGCCGGGGCCGCATCTCACCGATCGAATCGGCGTTTCGACAGCCTGATCCAGAGGTGACCCATGATCCGCACCGTTCTCGCCTTCGCCGCCGCCGCCAGCCTGGCCGCCGCCGCCGTCCCCGCCGTCGCCCAGAACCTGTCGACCCAGCCTCCACCGGCCAGTTGGAAGCCCCTGCCCCAGCGTCAGGACCAGGTGGCGGCCCAGATCGCCGACGGCGTCGACAAGGGGACCCTGTCCGAGCTTCAGGCGCGCGACCTGCGCGACCAGTTCAAGGGCCTCCTCAACCTGGAGGACGACTATCGCAAGAGCGGCCTGACCGCGGCCCAGCAGGCCGACCTGCAGGCGCGCTACGACACGCTCGAAGCCCGCATCCAGGTGGAATCCCACCCGGCCAGCGTCGAGGTGCGGCGCGCGCCTCCCCCTTCGGCGGAATAGCTAGGGCTCGACGACCAGCTCGGGCCAGCGCGCCCGGGTCGAGCCGGACACCCGGGCGAAGGCCTCGTCGCTGACGGGGCGATTGGGATTTCGCCTCAGGCGCATGGCGAAGAGGTCGTCCAGGCCGAACGGCGCGGCGATGGTGACGCCGCCGTCCGCCTCCAGCCGCGCCCCCACGGCGAAGGCCGGGCACACGAACCGCTCCAGAGCCTGGTCGGTGCAGGCCAGGGCGGCGTAGGGCTCGCCGAACTTCTTTTCGAACCACAGGTGCACCCGCGCCTGGTTGCGCACCTCGACCATGGCGTCCAGCGGCGCCAGGAAGGCCGCGGCCGCGCGGCGGATGAACACATCCTCGGCGTCCCAGGAGGTGTCCGCGTCGAAGTAGACCGCGTCGTAGTCCTTCAGGCCGTAGTCCGGCTCGCGCCCGGTGAGGTGGTTCCAGGCGGTCTGGTAGATGCAGCCGGACACCAGCCGCCAGTCCGGCAGGCCCAGCTCCCTCAGCCCCGCCATCACCCGCATCAGCGTCGGGCTCGCGCCGAGGATGCCGACCAGCCGCTCTTCCGCGGTCATGGGCGCAGCGGCCAGCCGTGGTCCAACGGCCCGTGGCCCCGGCCGAGCCCCGGCGCCCGGCGGATCGCCTCGGCGGTGTAGGCCCAGGCGCGCGCCACCGCCTCCGGCAGCGCCAGGCCCTGGGCCAGGCCGGTCGCGCAGGCCGACGCCAGGGTGCAGCCGGTGCCGTGGGTGTGGGGCGTGTCGAGCCGCGGCCCCTCCAGCAGGGTCTCGCCGTCCGGCGTGGCCAGCAGGTCGATCACCTGCTTGCCGGGGATGTGCCCGCCCTTGAGCAGCACCGCCTTGGCCCCCAGGGCCAGCAGGGCCTCCGCCGCCCGTCGCTGGCTGTCGAGATCGGTGACCTCGACGCCCGTGAGGGCCGCAGCCTCGGGCGCGTTGGGCGTCAGCAGGCGCGCACGCGGCAGGAGGCGGCGGATCAGGACGTCGAGCGCCCGGTCGGTGAGCAGCGCCTGGCCGCCCTTGGCGATCATCACCGGGTCGACCACCGCGGGGATGGCCGGATAGGCCTCCAGCAGCTCGGCCACCGCCTCGACGATGGACCGGCGCGCGAGCATGCCGGTCTTGATGGCGTCGGCGCCGATGTCGTCCAGCACCGCGCGCGCCTGGGCGGTCACCAGGCTCGCCGGCAGCTTGGCGACGTCCTGCACGCCGAGGGTGTTCTGCACGGTGATCGCGGTGATCGCGGTGGCCGCATAGCCGCCGAGCGCCGTGACCGTCTTGATGTCGGCCTGCACCCCTGCCCCGCCCCCGGAATCGGATCCGGCGACGATCAGGACTCGGCCCTGGCTGTGAGACTCCATGGGTCCTTCTAGCAGGACGGTTACATGGGATGTAACTGCAGCATATATGCCTTTACCGATATATTCCTGCTTGGCAATATATGCGCATGCAACCCGACCTGTTCGACACCCTGGCCGATCCCAGCCGCCGCCGCATCCTGTCGCTCCTGCTCGACGGCGAGCGCTCGGCCGGAGAGCTGGTGGAGGCCCTGCGCCTCAGCCAGCCGGCGGTGTCCAAGCACCTCAAGGTGCTGCGCGACGCCGGCTTCGCCGAGGTGCGCGCCGACGCCCAGCGCCGCCTCTATCGCCTGCGACCCGAGCCCCTGGCGGAGGTCGACGCCTGGCTGCAGCCGTTCCGCCGCTACTGGTCGGGCAAGCTCGACGCCCTGGAACGGTATCTCGATGACCAAGAAGGAGCCTGAGCATGGACGGACGCGAAGGGGTGCTGCTGAAGGTCGACGGAGATTGGGAGATCCGCTTCGAGCGGCGCCTGCGCCATGCCCCCGAGCGGGTGTGGGCGGCGATCACCGGCCCCGGCGAGATGAGCCGCTGGTTCGACGAGACCGTCATGCCCGATCCCCTGGAGGTCGGCGCCAAGATTCGCTTCGTGCACAGCCATGTCGGCATGGAGAGCCACGGCGAGATCACTGCGCTCGACCCGCCGCGCCTGATCGAATGGCTGTGGATCGGCGGCTTCGGCCCGGCCAGCCGCATGCGTTGGGAGATCGAGCCCGGGGGCGAGAACTGCACGCTGATCATGCGCCAGCAGGTCGCCGACCCGCCGGTCACCGCCCGCAGCATGGCCGGCTGGCACAAATGCCTGGATCGCCTGGAAGCGATCCTGGGCGGCGGCGAGGAGAAGCCCGACTTCGACGCCTGGCTGAAGCTGTTCGAAGAGATCTACAAGCCCAAGGTGCTGGCGGCGGGCGTCACCGTTCCGCAGGCCGGCGCGCCCGAACCAGCGAAAAAGTCGTAAGCGCCTGCACCGTCTCGCGCACGTCGTGCACGCGGACCGCATCCATGCCGGCCTCCGCCCCGATGAGGGCGCCGGCCAGCGAACCGCCCAGCCGGTCGTCGGCCTCCACCGCGGTCGGATCGATGGCCCTGAGAAAGCGCTTGCGGCTGACCCCGAGCACGGTCTTGAAGCCCAGCGCCCGGAGCTGGTCGAGGTTGGCCAGGAGCTCCAGGTTGTGGGCCAGGGTCTTGCCGAAGCCGATGCCGGGATCGACCCAGATGGCCTCGCGGCGCACGCCCGCCGCCATCGCCGCCTCGGCCTGCGCCTTCAGGAAGGCGCACACCTCGGCCACCACGTCCTCGTAGACCGGGTTGTCCTGCATGGTGCGCGGCTCGCCCTGCATGTGCATGAGCATGACCTCGCAGCCGAGCTCGGCGGCCACGGCCGCACTGTGGGGCGAGAAGCCGAGCGCAGTGACGTCGTTCCAGATGCCGGCGCCCTCGGCCGCGGCGGCGCGCATCACCTCGGGCTTCATGGTGTCGATCGACACCACCGCCCCCTCCGCCCGCAGCGCCCGCACGATCGGCAGGATCCGGGCGATCTCCGCCTCGACCGAGACCGGCGCGGCCCCCGGCCGGGTCGACTCCCCGCCGATGTCGAGGATGTCGGCGCCTTGGGCCAGAAGCTGGCGGGCATGGGCGATGGCCCGCTCGGCGCCGAGGAAGCGGCCGCCGTCGGAGAAGCTGTCCGGCGTGACATTGACGATCCCCATCACTCGGGGACCTGCGCGCTCGGCGGCCATGCCCATCTCCCTATGGCCCAGGAACAGTTCGGGCGACCGAGGCCGAAGCCTGGTCGCCCGGAATTCACGAAATGACCGCCTCTGCCGTCAGGCGGGCTGCGGATCGGGACCGGCCAGGCCCGGCGGCGGCTTCACCGGCGTCAGGGGCACCGACACCGACGGGCCGGACGGACGGTCGGCCTCGGCGTCGTCGCGCGTGGGCGGGATGCCCTTGAGCGCGTTGGTGATCTCGTCGCCGGTCAGGGTCTCGTACTCGAGCAGGGCCTTGGCCAGGGTGTGCAGGTCGTCGATGCGCTCCTGCAGGATGCGCTTGGCCTCGATGTAGCCGGTCTGCACCAGGCGCTTCACCTCGGCGTCGATCTTGCGAGCGGTCTCCTCGGAGACGTTCTGGGTGCGCGACACCGAGTGGCCCAGGAACACTTCTTCCTGGTTGTCGCCGTAGCTGACCACGCCCAGTTCTTCGGAATAGCCCCACTGGGTGACCATCATCCGCGCCAGCTTGGTCGCCTGCTGGATGTCGGACGAAGCGCCCGAGGTGACATGTTCCTTGCCGAAGATCAGCTCCTCGGCCACCCGGCCGCCCATCAGGATCACCAGGCGCGAGGTCATCTGCTGGTAGCTCATCGACAGCTTGTCGCGCTCCGGCAGCTGCATGACCATGCCCAGGGCGCGGCCGCGCGGGATGATGGTGGCTTTGTGCACCGGGTCGGTGTTGGGCACCGTCAGGGCCAGGATGGCGTGACCGCCCTCGTGGTAGGCGGTCAGCTTCTTCTCGTCCTCGGTCATGGCCATGGACCGCCGCTCGGCCCCCATCATGACCTTGTCCTTGGCCTCTTCGAAGTCGCGCTGGGTGACCATGCGGCGGTTCTTGCGCGCCGCCAGCAGGGCCGCCTCGTTGACCAGGTTCGACAGGTCCGCGCCCGAGAAGCCGGGGGTGCCGCGGGCGATCACCTTGACGTCGACATCCGCCGACAGGGGCACGTTGCGCATGTGCACGCGCAGGATGCGCTCGCGGCCGTTGACGTCCGGATTGGGCACCACGACCTGGCGATCGAAGCGGCCGGGACGCAGCAGGGCCGGGTCCAGCACGTCCGGACGGTTGGTGGCGGCGATCAGGATGATGCCTTCGTTGGCCTCAAAGCCGTCCATCTCCACCAGCAGCTGGTTGAGGGTCTGCTCGCGCTCGTCGTTGCCGCCGCCCAGGCCCGCGCCACGATGGCGGCCCACGGCGTCGATTTCGTCGATGAAGATGATGCAGGGTGCGTTCTTCTTGGCCTGCTCGAACATGTCGCGCACGCGGCTGGCGCCGACGCCGACGAACATCTCGACGAAGTCCGAACCCGAGATGGTGAAGAACGGCACGCCCGCCTCGCCGGCGATGGCGCGGGCCAGCAGGGTCTTACCCGTACCCGGCGGGCCGACCAGCAGGGCGCCCTTGGGGATCTTGCCGCCCAGGCGCTGGAACTTGCCGGGGTCCTTCAGGAAGTCGACGATCTCCGACAGCTCTTCCTTGGCCTCGTCCACGCCGGCCACGTCCTCGAAGGTGACGCGGTTCTTGTTCTCGGTCAGCAGGCGCGCCTTGGACTTGCCGAAGCCCATGGCGCCGCGGGCCCCGCCCTGCATCTGGCGCATGAAGAAGATCCACACGCCCACCAGCAGCAGGATCGGCAGGCTCTGCAGCAGCACGCTGACCAGGGTCGGCTGGCTGGCCGGCTTGACGTCGATGTCGGCGCCGGCCGCGCTCAGCCGCTTGATCAGGTCGTCCTGGTTCTGCGGGGTGACCGTGGTGTAGGCCTTGCCGTCGGAGTCACGCGCATCGACGATCTCGCCGCGCACGGTGGCGGCCTTGATCTGCTTGGCGTCGACCCGGGTCAGCAGTTGGGAATAGGTGATCTGGGCGGGGCCGCCCGTATGGCTTCCGCGGTTCAGCACCCCATAGAGGGCGACCAGCAGTACCGCGATCACGGCCCAGATGGCGATATTCCGAAAGGTCATTCGTCAGTCCTTGCTTCCCGCCTCTACATAGGACGGGAGACCGGCATCCGCCATGCGGGCGTTTGTCCCGATCTCTGCTTCCTTCGTCACTACACCGCCGGCAGCGGCCAGTCGCTCCCCACAGAGCGCTCGGCAGCGAACGTCGTTGCATTGTAGATGAGCGCGCGGGATCGCCAAGGCAAGTCGCGGCGAAGAACTGTGGTCATCAAGGTTTCGCCATAGCGGCAAAGCCGGCCTGGCCGCCGCCGGAATCCCCACGAGGACGGCCCGATCGCCGGCGTCGAGTTGGGCGCCCCGTCCGCGCAGGGCTTCGACCATCAGGTCCGGCTTCTCGGCGGTCATCTCGAAGCGGCCGTCCCACACCATCGGGGCGCCGCTGCGCAGGACCATTGGGGCCAGCCCCCCCCTCGCCGCCTCGCCCGCCTCGCGCTCCAGGACCACCCGATCCGCGTCGACCTCGATGCGGGCGCCGCCCAGGGTGGCGACGAAGGCTTGCGCGGCGTTCAGTCGCGCCAGCAGGCCCTCGGCGCGGGCCGGCCGCGACAGCCGCTCGGCCCCGGAAACGCACACGGCGGCGGCCTGCAACAGACGCAGGACCTCGCCAGGATCCGCCCGCAGGAGGCGCGGCCGGTCGAGCGCCACCCCGCCCCAGGGCTCGGCGCGCCAGAGGCCGGCCCAGCTTCGCGGGCGCGCGGCGGCGGGGGCGGGCGGCTCCACGCCGCCGGCCAGGGCGCGGCGGGCGCGGGCCCGCGGGTGGCGCAGGTCGTCGTTGGCGGGATCGTCGAGCCAGGACAGCCCCTGGTCCTGGAGCCACCGGCGCAGGTCCGCCCGGCGCAGGTTGAGCAGCGGCCGGCACAGGAACACCCCCCGCCCCTCCGGCCATACCGGCGAGGGCGACCAGTCCGCCAGCACCCCGACCCGCAGCCCCGCGCCGCGCATCAGCGCGTTCTCCAACTGGTCGTCCAGGGTGTGGCCCATCAGCACGACCGGCGCGCCCAGCCGCCGTGCGGCTTCGGCGATCAGGCGATGGCGCGCCGCCCGGGCCGCCGCGGGAACGCCGGCGTCAGGCTTGCGGCCGGTCCAGTCCAGGCGAACGAACCGCGCGCCCAGGCGCCGTGCGGTCCGCTCGGCGCCGTCGGCCCAGGTCGCGCTCGCCGGTTGCAGGCGGTGGTCGACGTGCAGGGCCACGAGCGGCCGCCCCGAGCGTTCGGCGAAGCTCCGGGCGGCCAGCAGCAGGGCCAGCGAATCCCCGCCCCCGGAAAAGGCGACGGCGACCGGCGCGGACGAGACCGGATCGAGCCGGCGCGCCAGCGCCTCCAGGGCCGCCGGCGGCGCCGCCCTCATCTAGCTGCAGGAGGCTTGGCCGCCGAGGTCCTTGGCGCGGGTGCGGATCTGCGGCGCGGCCTTGGAGCGGTAGCGGCTGTCGAACTCGGCCAGGGCCTTGCAGGCGTCCGAGCCGCGCTTGAGGTCGACCAGCGACGAGGCCAGGCGCACCACGGCGTCGCCGGCCCAGGCGGTCTGCGGCCAGCCCTTCAGGGCGCGGGCGTAGGCCCCGGCCGCCTCGGCCGGCTGATTCTGCACCGCCAGGGTGCGGCCGAGCCAGTAGTTGGCCTCCGGCGCCCGGGCGCTGGAGGGATAGCGCTCGAGGTAGTCGCGCAGCGCCGCGGCGCCGCCGACATAGTCGCCGCTGTCCAGCACCTTGCGCGCGTTGCGATAGGCGCCGGGCTCGTCCTCGGCGGCGGAGGCGCCCTTGCCGACGGTGCCCTGCGGATCGTCCTGGATGTCGCGCGGCCCGCCGGGGCCGCCGCGCAGGGTGCCCAGCGTCCCGGCGCCCGGACCTGGCTGCGGCGGGGGGGCGCCCTGGAGGCCCGGCCCGACCGGCCCCGGCTGGCCGGTCAGGGCCGCCGCGCCGGCGGCGAGCAGCGGTTGTTCGATGCGATCCAGGCGCTGGGCCAGGGCCTGGTTGGCCTGGGCGGTCGCGGCGGCGGCCTGGGCGGCGAGCTGGGCGTTGTGGGCGATCTCCTCCATCTGCCCGGTCTGGCGGCGGATGGTCTGCTCCAGGTCGTTGATGCGCTGCTGCAGCCGCTCGACCTCGGGGTCGGGGCCGGCGTCCTTGACCGTGACCGGATTGCCCTGGGCCTTGGCCTGCAGCACGATCTGGCGCAACTCGCGCAGGGCCTGTTCGTCACGCTGCAGCCGGCGCTCGATGCCCCGGTTGTCCAGCACCTCGCCCGCGCCCGGTGGCGGCACCGCCGGCTGCGGCAGGTCCGGCGTCCTCTGCGCCAGGGCCGGCGCCGCCAGGCCCACGGCCAGGACGGCGGAGGTGGTCAGGAGAAGGCGGAGGGAGGCGAGTTTCATGGCGAAAGAGTCCGCAGGTTCGGCGGCGAAATTGCGACGGGCGCCGCGAAAGCAAAGGGGGAGCCCGACGGGCTCCCCCAGAAAGTCGATGACTCGACCGGCGGCCTTACCGCGCGCCGGAGGTGATCGCGGTGTGACCGTTCCGGTTCTTGGCGAAGGCTTCTTCGGTGTTGCCCGGATCGATCGGCATCTCCTTGCCGTAGGAGATGGTCTCGATGCGGTCGGCGGCGATGCCGTGGCTGGTCAGGAAGTCCTTCATCGAGTTGGCGCGGCGGCTGCCGAGGGCCAGGTTGTACTCGCGCGTGCCGCGTTCGTCGGCGTTGCCTTCGATGCGCACCTTCACGCTCGGGTACTTGGCCAGCCACGTGGCCTGGGCCGCGAGCACCGGCTGGGCGTCGGCGCGCACGTCGTACTTGTCGTAGTCGAAGTAGATGCGGTCGCCGACGTTGACGACGAAGTCCTGCACCGAGCCCGGCACGGGGCCGGTCGGGGCCTGGGCCACGGGCGGCGCGGGCGGACGCTCGGCCGGCGGCGGCGGCGGCGGAGCCTGGGTGACGGGGGCCGGCGGCGGCGGCTTGGGCGTCGAGCAGGCCGCCAGGGCAGCGGCGGCGACGGCCAGGGCAGCCAGTCGGGAAGTGTGACGGAGGTCGAAGCTCACGGTTTGGTTCTCCTCATTTGCCTCTCGGCGTAACGGTCTGTCTGCCCCCCGTCCGCCGACTGGTCAGCTCTTAGCTGAGCTTTACGGGGGCAACTTAACGCGCCGACTCGTTTTTCGTCCACGAACTTCGATCAGTTCAGCAGCGGCGACCACGCCGGATCGGAGGCCTGCCCTGGATAGGGCGCCTCCTGGATGATCCGTCCGGTGATGTCCACCATCCACAGGCGCGGGCCGGCGCCGGGCGATTCCCGGAAGAACATCAGCACGCGGCCGTTGGGCGCCCAGGTGGGCCCTTCGTCGAGGAAGCTGGACGTCAGGATGTGCTCGTCCGAGCCGTCGGGCTTCATCACGCCGATGTGGAATTCCCCGCCGGTCTGCTTGGTGAAGGCGATGTAGTCGCCACGCGGGCTCCACACCGGGGTGGTGTAGCGGCCCTCGCCGAACGTGATGCGGTGCACGCCCGAGCCGTCGGCGTTCATGATGTAGAGCTGGGGGCTGCCGCCGCGGTCGGAGTTGAACACGATCTGCCGCCCGTCCGGCGAGAACGACGGCGAGGTGTCGATCGACGGATCGTTGGTCAGCTGGGTCGTCTGCCGGCTGCGCAGGTCCATCACATAGACGTCGCTGTTGCCGCGCTTCTCGATCGAGAACGCCACCTTGCTGCCGTCGGGCGAGAAGCGCGGGGCGAACACCATCCCGGGGAAGCGGCCCAGGGTCTCGCGGCGCCCGGTCTCGATGTTGAACAGGTAGATGTTCGAGGCGCTCTGGGTCAGCTCCATGTAGGTGATCTCCTGGCTCGAAGCCGAGAACCTGGGAGTCATGACCGTGGACGAGCCGTTGGTCAGGAAGCTGGGGTTGGCGCCGTCCTGATCCATGATGGTCAGGCGCTTGACCCGCTTGGTCTTGGGCCCGCTCTCGGAGACGAACACCACGCGGGTGTCGAAGTAGCCCTTCTCCCCGGTCAGGCGCTCATAGACCACGTCGGCGATCTTGTGCGCCACGCGGCGCCAGTTCTCCGGCGTGGTCGTGAACTGCACGCCCTGCCCCAGCGGCTGCTCGGACACCACGTCCCACAGGCGGAAGTCCACGTGCAGGCGGCCGTCGGCGTCCACCGTCACCTGGCCGTTGAGCAGGGCCTGGGCTCCGATCGTCTTCCAGTCGGAGAAGCGCGGCTGGACGTTCACGTCGAGATTGCGCTCGATGAAGGAATTGGGATCGAGCGGCCGGAAAAGGCCCGACCGCTGCAGGTCGCCGGTGACCACGCGGGAGATGTCGCCGCCGACCGCGTTGTTCGCCGGTGCGTTCAGCGCCGGGATCGCGATCGGCAGGGGCTGCAGGTTCGCCTTGTTGATGTCGATCACCAGCTGCGCATGGGCCGTCGGCGGGCTGAACGCCGCCAACAGGCCGAACGCCGCGGCCAAAGCGCAACACAGTCTTTTCAGACCCATTTCCGTCTCCTCAGCCGCCGCAGACGTCTTTGGCGTTGAACCTTGCGATAAAGCTTCGCCACTGGCCGTAGGTTTCACGGGGCAGGTCGAACGGCGCCGCCTGCCCCACCGCCAGCACGGCCCGGGACTTGGCGGCGGCCAGGATCGCGGGCGGCCCCGTCCCGCCCACCGCCTGGGCGTTATGCAGCGATCCGTCGGGCCCGAGGTCGACCTTCACGTCCACCGTCACATTGCCCGCCCCGATCGCCCCGCAGTCCGGATGCCAGCGCGGGATGATGCGGCTGGAGACGATGGCGCCGATCATGTTGGAGGTCTGCTGGCCGCCCGGATCGTTGCGCGCCGTCAGGGCCGTGGCGAAGCGCGAGGGGCCGCGCACGGCCGCCTGGGGCTTGGAGCTCTTGTCCAGGTCCGAGGTCAGCGCGCTGAGGTCCAGGCTGTCGCGCGTCTTGCTGCGGGTCTGGCTCTTGGTCGACTTGTCCAGGCTGGAGCTGAGGGCGGAGAGGTCCAGACTCTGGGTCTTCGGCTTGGGCGCAGGCTTGGGCGTCGGCGTCGGGGTCGGCTCGGGCTTGGGCGGCGTCGGCTTGGGCGGCTCGGGCTTGGGCTCCGGCTTCGGCTGGGGCGGCGGCGGCGGAGACGGCGGCGCGGGCTTGGGCGTGGGGACCGGCGCGGCCGCCTCGTGCTCCTCGTGCGCCTGCAGGGCCGGCGGCGGGGGCGCGGCCTGCGACGTCACCAGGGTCACTGGCGTGGCGGCCACCACATGCACGGGATGGCCGAACCACGGCCAGGCGATCAGCGCCGAGAGGAACACCGCCAGGTGCAGCCCGAAAGCCGCCAGGAAGGACGGGGTCAGGTTGATCCGGTCGCTGCGCTGCATGGCGCGGCCTCGGCTCAGCGGGCGGCCGGCGGTCGCGCCGGAGCCCTGGCCGGTCCGGAGGAAGGCCCTCCGGTGTCGGTGATCAGGTTGATCTTGGTGAAGCCCGAACTCGACAGGGCCGCCATCACCTGGGCGACCACCTCGTAGGGGGCCTTGCCGTCGCCGCGCACGAAGATCGGCTTGTCGAAGCCGTCGCCGGCCAGGGCCATGAGCCGGGTGGAGAGCTGGTCGAACGGGGTCTGGGTCTCCTGGATGTAGATCGCGCCGTCCTGCCGTACGGTGATGGTCAGGGGCTGGGTCTGATCGTTGACCGCCGAGGCCTCCGTCTTGGGCAGCTCCACCTGCACGCCCACGGTCAGCAGCGGGGCCGAGATCATGAAGATGATCAGGAGCACCAGCATCACGTCCACCAGCGGCGTGACGTTGATCTCCGCCAGGGCTCCGCGACGGCGGCCCGAGCGGCGACGGCCACGGCCTCCGCCCAGGGAAAAGGCGTCGTTGGTCGACAGCGCCATGACCTAGGCCCGCTCTCTCTCGTTCGGCTGGGGCGCGGCGGTGGCGGCCCCGCCGCCCGCCAGGCGACGCGCCACGGCGGTGGCCAGGTCGTCGGCGAAGTCCTCCAGCCGGCCGGCGTAGCGGCCCGCATCGGTCGAAAACTTGTTGTAGAAGATATAGGCCGGGATGGCGGCGACCAGGCCGATGGCGGTGGTGAACAGGGCCTCGGCGATCGACGGGGCGACGATGGCCAGGTTGGTGTTCTTCTGCGCCGCGATCGCCACGAAGGCGTGCATGATTCCCCACACCGTGCCGAACAGGCCGATGAACGGCGAGGCGGTGGCCACGATGGCCAGCACGCCCAGGCCCGCCTCCACCCGCCGGCTCTCCCGCGCGATGATGCTGTCGAGCATGCGGTCGATGCGGCCGATCAGCATGGCCGCATGGGTGTCGGCGCCGGGCCCCTGCAGGCCGCCCTTGGTGCGCGCCTCGCGCCATTCCTTGAGCGCCGTCACCAGCATCTTCGGCAGGGCCTGCTTGGGCCGGTCGCCGAATTCGGACGCCACGTCCTCCAGCGCCCGGCCGGAGTTGACCTCGTCCTCGAACTCGCCGGCCTGTTTGCCCAGGGCGGCGAAGCGGAACAGCTTGTCGATGATCACCGTCCACGACCACAGCGACGCCGCCAGCAGGCCGATAAGCACGATCTTCACGACGAAATCGCCGCGCACGAAAATCGCGATTGCCGAGAAATTGGTCGGCGACGCGGCGCTCAAGAGTGCGTCCATCGAGAAGCGTGCTCCTCTAACAAGGCTTCGCCGTGGGAGTGGCGGCGCCTTGGGGTGAAACTATGGCGGCGGCTCCCGGAACCAAGCCCGAAGGCCGTCCATCAGTGCGGGCGGCGGTCGTCTCGGCCGGCCGCCCAGATCGATGCAGGCGATTTCCTCCACCGCTTCGGCGATCACGTCCAGTCCCCTCGTCAGGGTTTGCCGCACTTCGAGGCGCGCGCGGCGCACGCGCTCGTACTCGGTGCGCACGATCAGGGCGTCGTCGATGCGGGCGGCCTTGCGGTAGTCGATGGTCATCCGCACCACCACGAAGGCCATGGGCTGGTCGAGCGCCCGAAGCTCGGTGTGGCTGACCCCGGTCAGCCGCAGGAACTCCGAACGGCCGCGTTCGAAATAGCGCAGGTAGTTGGCGTGATAGACCACTCCGGTGAAATCGGTGTCCTCGTAGTAGACGCGCACCGGCAGAAGGTGCGCCCTGCCGTCGAAACGACCAGAGACGGGCTGGAGTTCGTCCATCGCCTCATTCCTCGAACAGTTCGGCCTGGCCGGGTTTCTTGGCCGGCGCGCCGAGGCCCAGGTGCAGGTAGGCGCGGCCGGCGGCCACGCGGCCGCGCGGGGTGCGCTGGATGAAGCCCTGCTGCATCAGGAACGGCTCGATCACGTCCTCCACGGCGTCGCGCGCCTCGGCGATGGCGTAGGCCAGGGTCTCGACCCCGGCCGGCCCGCCGCCGTAGTGCTCGATCAGGCAGCGCAGGTAGCGGCGGTCCAGGCTGTCGAGGCCGGCCTCGTCGACCTCCAGCCGCGCCAGGGCCCGCGCCGCCGCGGGCTGGTCGATGGCGGGCGCGCCCTCGGCGCCGGCGAAGTCGCGCACCCGGCGCAGCAGGCGTCCGGCCACGCGGGGCGTGCCCCGGGCGCGGCCGGCGATCTCGGCGGCGCCCTCGCCGGTCAGGGGCGCGCCCATCTTGCGCGCGGCCTGCTCCAGCACCTGCTGCAGCTCCCTGGGCGTGTAGAACTCCAGGCGCAGGGGGATGCCGAAGCGGTCGCGCAGCGGCGTCGCCAGCATGCCCGCGCGGGTGGTGGCCGCCACCAGGGTGAAGGGCGCCAGGTCGATGCGCACCGAACGCGCCGAGGGACCGTCGCCGATCATCAGGTCCAGGACATGGTCCTCCATCGCCGGATAGAGGATCTCCTCCACCGCCGGGGACAGGCGATGGATCTCGTCGATGAACAGCACGTCGCGCGGTTCGAGGTTGGTCAGGATCGCCGCCAGGTCGCCCGGCTTGGCCAGGATCGGGCCGGAGGTCGCGCGGAAATTCACGCCGAGCTCGCGGGCCACGATCTGGGCCAGGGTGGTCTTGCCGAGGCCGGGCGGGCCGAACAGCAGCACGTGGTCGAGCGCCTCGCCGCGGCCCCGCGCAGCGTCGATGAACACCTGCAGGTTGGCCTTGATCGGCGCCTGGCCGACGAACTCGGCCAGGGTCTGGGGCCTGAGCGCCCGGTCCGTCCCCTCGAACGGCTCGGGCTCGCCGGACACGATGCGGTTCACCGGCCGAGCTCCTGCAGGGCGCCCTTGATCACGGACTGCAGCGGCGCGGCTTCGCCCAGGCGTTCGAGCGCCTTCTCCACCGCCCGGCGGCCCACGGCTTCCGGCGTGCCGAGCCCCATCAGCGCCACCACCGCGTCGCCGGCGACGGTCGGGGCGGCGACGGCGGGCGCCGCGGCCTGGGCGTGGAACGCGGCGACGTCGCCGCCGCCGATCGGCTTGTCCTTCAGCTCCACCACGATGCGCTGGGCGAGCTTGGGCCCGACCCCCTGCGCCCGGCCGACCAGGGCCTTGTCCTCGCGCGCCACCGCGGACGCCAGCTCGCCGGGCGACAGCACGTCCAGCACCGACAGGGCGGCCTTGGGGCCGACGCCCTGCACGCCCTGCAGAACGACGAAGGCGTGGCGCTCCTCGCGGGTCAGGAAGCCATAGAGGCGTGTGCCGTCCTCGCGCGTCTGGCTGTCGATGTGCAGCATGACCAGGTCGCCGATCGGCGGCATGCGCGACAGGGTCCGCGCGCCGCAGCGCACAACGTAGCCCACCCCGCCCACGTCGACGATCGCCTCTTCCTCGGCGACCTCCGCCAACTCCCCGCGCAGCCGTCCGATCATCCGCCTGCGCTCCTGACGGAGCTACGGAGGACAAGTCCATCCTCCGGGCCTGTCCTGCCAAGCCTCGGCGAAGCAGGAGCGGTCCGAGCATGGGCGTGGGCGATGGCCACCGCCAGGGCGTCGGCGGCGTCGGCCTTGGGATCGCCGGCGGTGGGCAGCAGGCGCTTGATCATGAAGGCGACCTGGGCCTTGTCGGCGTTGCCGGTCCCCACCACCGCCTTCTTCACCACCGTGGCGGCGTATTCGGCGACGACCAGCCCCGCCTTGGCCGGGGGGATCATGGCGGCGGCGCGGGCGTGGCCCAGCTTCAGGGTGGAGGACGCGTTCTGGTTGACGAAGGTCTCCTCGATCGCCGCCTCGTGCGGCCGGTGCTCGGCGATCACCGCCGACACCGCGTCGAACAGGAACGTCAGGCGCTCGGCCAGGGGCCGACTGTCGTCGGGACGGATCACGCCGTGGGCCACGTGGACCAGGCGCGAGCCCTGTACGGCGATCACGCCCCAGCCCGTGTGCCGCAGGCCGGGGTCGAGGCCGAGGATGCGAATCGCGTTCGTCATGCGTTCGCACCATGAACTGCTTCGCGCATAGGGGACATATCCCCGCCGCCTCAGTCCTCGGCGGCGCCTGCCTGCTCATCGGTGAGCTCGACGTTGGTGTAGACGTTCGAGACGTCGTCGTCGTCGTCGAGCGCGTCGAGCAGCTTCACGAGAGTGGTCGCGTCGTCATTCGACACCGGATTGCCGCTCTTGGGCTTCCACACGATCGCCGTGCCCTTGGGGGCGCCGAGGGCGCCTTCCAGCGTCTCGACCACCGCGCCGAGGTCCTCGAAGGCGGTGAAGATCAGGTGGCCGTCCTCGGACGACTCCACGTCCTGGGCCCCGGCCTCGATGGCCGCCTCCATCACCTTGTCTTCGGACCCGGCCGACGGCGGATAGGCGATCTGGCCCACCCGGTCGAACATGAAGGCCACCGAGCCGCTTTCGCCGAGGTTGCCGCCGTTCTTGCCGAAGATGGTGCGCACATTGGCCGCCGCCCGGTTGCGGTTGTCGGTCAGCACCTCGACGATCAGGCCGACGCCGCCGGGGCCGAAGCCCTCGTAGCGGATCTCCTCCAGATTGTCGGCCTCGCCGGCCGCGCCCTTCTTGATGGCGCGCTCGATGTTGTCCTTGGGCATGGACTCGGCGCGGGCCGCGGCGATGGCCAGGCGCAGCTTGGCGTTGGCGGAGGGATCCGGCAGGCCCTGCTTGGCCGCCAGGGTGATGTCCCGCGACAGCTTGGAGAACAGCTTGGAGCGCAGCTTGTCCTGCTTGCCCTTGCGGAACTGGATGTTCTTGAACTTTGAATGTCCGGCCATGTGCGATCGTTTTCTGGGCGCCCCAGGCTCGGGTGGCGTGGCGGCGCGGTCGTCGTTGTTCGGTCGGCGCTTCTAACGCCGCCGCCGGCGAAAGGCTAGGCGCAGGCTGCCGGCTACTGGACGACGTGGGCGAAGGTCTGCAGCAGCTCGGGGCTGAGCTGGCCGTTGGCCGCCAGGCCCCGCTCGCGCTGGTAGGTCTGGATCGCCTCGCCGAGCGCCTGCGACGCGGCGCCGTCGTCCGGCCCCTTGTAGTAGCCGAGCTTGGCAAGGGCGCGCTGGGCCAGGGCCAGCTGCTTGGCGTTGGAGCCCTGCAGCAGGGCGGTCAGCGACGCCGGAGCGTTGGGCTGGTCGGGCTGGAAGGCTCCCGCCATGGCCTGGGCCCGCGCCTGCTGGTCGGGCGTCAGCCTCGCCTTCAGCGCCGCCGCCCGGGTCTGGGCCTCGGCGTCGCCGCCGCGCGCGGCGATCAGGTACCAGCGATAGGCCCCGGTCAGGTCCTGGTGCGTGCCGATGCCCGCCTCCATGAACCGCGCCAGATTGTACTGGCTGTCGCGCAGGCCGAGCTCGGCGGCGCGCTGGAAGTACTGCGCGGCGATCACGGGGTTCTTGGTCCCGCCGACGCCCTGGTAGTAGTCGAGCGCCAGGTTGTGCATGGCGCGCACGTCGCCGTTGCCCGCGGCCCGCAGCGTCCAGCGCCGGCCTTCCACGGGGTCCTTGTCCACGCCCGCGCCGCCGTCCTCGTAGAGCTTGCCGAGGCGCCGCTGGGCCGGGGCGTAGCCGAGGTTGGCCGCGGTGCGCAGCGGGGCCACGCCGGAAGCGTCGCCGTTGTCCACCTTGGCGGCCGCATCGCGGTAGAGGCCGTCGAGGTCCGGACCGGCAGACTTGGGCGTGGGCGCCGTCGCCAGCGCCACGGCCGCCTGCTGGGCCGCGGGCGCGGGCGGGGCGGCCGGTCCGGACGTCGGCGTGGAGGTCGGCCCGGCGGCTGGCGGAGACGGCGGGCCCACCGGGATCGGGTTGGCCGAGGGCGCGCCCTGCCCGTGCATGATCTCCGGATGCAGCGCCACATAGCCGGCGCCGGCCAGGCCCATGAACGCCGCCGCGATGCCCGCCGGGATCGCCGCGCGCATGGGGCTGGCCGGGGCCTTGTGCGGGCGCCGGCCGGCGAGGTCGCCGAAAGCCATGCCGGCCTCGGGCGAGTCCGGCTCGTCGTCCGCATAGACGACCGGCTCGGCGAAGGCCGCGGCCTTCGCCTGGACGATCGACTCGCGGGTAGTGGGGCGCAGCCGCTCCTCCAGCTCTTCCCCGGGTTCAGGCGCGTGCGCGTGCGGCTCGGCCTCCAGCGGCTCGGCGGTGATGGCGTCGGCCACCGCCTGCATCGCCTCGAGGTCGTGCTCGTCGTGGACTGCGGCTTGCGGCGTCAGGTGCGGAGTGTGGATCGCGTCGCCGAAAGCGGCGTGCGGGCCCTCGCGTTCGCGCGGATCGTCGTGGAGCCCGTGTTCGGGGAACGCCGGGCACGCGTCGCGCGCCGCTTCCGGCTCGCCGTAGGCCGGGGCCGCCTCGTCCTCGGCGTCGGTCGTCAGGCCGTCGTAGGAAGCCTCCAGGATCGACTCGGCGTCCATCCCGTCCTCTTCCACCTCGGTCTCGAGGACCATCTCCGCGTGGACCGGTTGCGCCGCACCCTCCTCGGCCTTCTCGACCTCGGCTTCGACCTCGATTGGCCGGTCGTGGGACGTCCAGCGCTCGGGGATCGCGGCGGGCGCCGGCGTCGCCTCGGCGATGGGCGGCGCGAAGACGGCCGGTCCGACGACGCGTCGGTCGAAGCGCTGCCCGAAGACCGGCGGCGCGACGGTGGGCGGCGTGACGGGGGCCGGCGCGGCGCCAAGCGCCGCCGGAACCGGCGCCTCAGGTCGCAGCAGGCGGCGATCGATGGCGTGACGCGCCTCGTCCAGCAGCTTGGTGGTGCGCTCCTCGCTCTGGCGCATGCGCTCGATCAGCTCGGATTCGCTGCGTTCCTGGCGGGCGTGCATGCGGTCGGCCATGCGCGCGACCTGGTGGCCGACCTCCTCCACCGACTGGGCCGACCGGCGCTCGGAGGCCATGATCCGTTCGGACAGGCGCTCGGTGATGCGGGCGATCTCGCCGCCGAGCTTCTCGAGGGCCTCGGCCTGGACATCGTCGGCCCGGCGCAGACGCTGCTCCACGGCCGTCGCCACGCGGGTGACCTCGGCGCTCACCTGGGCGATGGCGTCGGCGCTGCGGTTCTCCACCTCCAGCACCCGGCGGTTCACCTGGTCGGCGACCCGCGACATCTCCTCGCCGAGCTCCCGGCGCATCTCGACCATGGCCTCGCGCTGGCGGCCTTCACCCGCGGCCAGGTGGCCGGCGACCTTGTTCAGCGCCCCTTCCAGGGCCTTCAGGGTCTCGATCTTGCCCGCGCCCGCCGGACCCCCGCCCAGCAGTTCGGCCGCCTGCAGCCGCTGCGCGACCTTGGCCTGGTCCGCCTTGAGGTCGGTGATCGCCCGGTCGAAGCGGGCCGTGATGTCCGCCTGGTCCTGGACGGAGGCCTCGAAGCGGACCGAGAGATCCTCCAGCGAGGCCAGCACGCGATCGAGGTCGTCGCCGCCGCGCCGGGGTGCGCGGTTCTCGCTGGCGGGACGGTCTGCGGATTTGCGGGCGCCGCCGCCCGGTGGCGCGTCGCCACTGTCCTCGGCGATCACGTGGGTCAGCCACTCGCCCAGAGTCATCCCGGACCGCCGCGCCAGATCCTTGGCGATCTCGCGGGTCTTCGGGTCGATGCCCTTCACCGACCAGGGCGCCCCTGACGTCATCCGAATCGTGCTCCTTGGGTCAGGAGAACGCTAATCGGCCGATCCCTAGTGTGTAAACGCGGCCTTAACACAAGATGTAGGGTCCCAGCGCGATATCTGTGGAGAACCCCTCCCCGGCCGGCCCAGCCTGGACCGCCCGCAGATTCGCCCCACACGGGAAACCTAGCAAATATTCCGGGGAAACAGAAGCTTACCTGAAGGAGCTGACCGGCGGTCGGCGCCGAATGACCGGCCGGCGCGGGTTGTCCCTCCCCCGGCCCGCGGCCCTTTGCTATCACCACCCCGATCATTCAGTGGAGAGGCGCCATGAGCCTGGACGGCGACTACGACGAGGACAACGTCTTCGCCAAGATCATCCGCGGCGACCTGCCGGCGGCCAAGGTCTATGAGGACGCCCATGTGCTGGCCTTCATGGACGTGTTCCCGCAGTCGCGCGGCCACACCCTGGTGGTCTCGAAAAAATCCCGGGCGCGCAACCTGTTGGACGTGGAATCGGAAGTCCTATCTCACGTCATCCTCGACGTGCAGCGGGTGGCTAAGGCGATATGCGCCGCGCTGAAGCCCGACGGCATCCTCATGACCCAGTTCAACGGCGCGGCCGCCGGCCAGACCGTGTTCCATCTGCACTTCCACCTGGTGCCGCGCTACGCCGGCGAGCCGCTCAAGCCCCACGGCGAAGGCGGCATGGCCGACCCGGCCGAACTGGCCGAGATCGCCAAGCTGATCGCGTCGGAAATCGCCTGATGAACGCTGCTGAGATTGCCGCCGCCCTGCCGCAGCAGGCGGTGCTGACCATCGAGGGCCTGCCCTTCCCGCGGATCGCCTCGGGCAAGGTGCGCGAGATCTTCGACCTGGGCGACGCGCTCCTGCTGGTGGCCACCGACCGCCTGTCGGCGTTCGACGTGGTCCTGCCCGACGGCATCCCCGGCAAGGGCGCGATCCTGACCCAGATCTCCAACTGGTGGTTCGCCGAGACCGCCGGGATCATCCGCAACCACCTGTTGCCCGACCAGGCCGGCGAATTCGACCGGCGCGGGATCGCCGATGCGGACCTGCGCCTGCGCTCGATGGTGGTGCGCAAGCTGAAGACCGTGCCGGTGGAGTGCGTGGCGCGCGGCTATCTCGCCGGCAGCGGCTGGGCCAGCTACCAGAAGACCGGCGAGGTGTGCGGCGTCGCCCTGCCGCCCGGCCTGGAGCAGGCCTCGCCCCTGCCCGAGCCGATCTTCACCCCCACGACCAAGGCGCCCAAGGGCCAGCACGACGAGCCGATCGACGACGCCGAGGGCGTACGCCTGATCGGCCAGGCGCTGTACGACAAGGTCAAGGCGACGAGCCTTAAGCTCTACGGCTTCGGCCATCAGAGGGCCAAGGCGGCGGGCATGATCCTGGCCGACACCAAGTTCGAGTTCGGCACGGACGCCGAGGGCGGACTTTGGCTGATCGACGAAGTGCTTACGCCGGATTCCTCACGCTATTGGCCGGTCGAGGGCTACGCCCCGGGCCAGAGCCCGCCGAGCTACGACAAGCAGTTCGTGCGCGACCACCTGCTGGCCATCCAATGGGACCAGAAGCCGCCCGGCCCGCGCCTGCCGGCCGACGTGATCGCCAAGACCCGCGACAAGTACCTGACGGCGCTGAAGGCCCTGGTCGGCTGATTTTTGTCGGCTGATGGTTGTCGGCCGGGCCGCCGGGCCGTCGTCCTTGGGCGCATGACCGGCACGACGGAGGAGCCATGCTCTACGCCTTTCTCGCCTACCACGCCGAAGGGGTGATCGACGCCCTGACGCCCGACCAGGACTCCGCCCTGATGGAGGCGCTGCACAGGGTGCACGGCCGCCTCCTGGCGGAGGGGCATTTGGGCCCCGCCGCGCGGCTCGGCGCGACCCGCACCGCCCGCACGGTGCGCCCGCGCATGCCGGTGATGGACGGGCCCTTCGCCGAGACCAAGGAGCAGCTCCTCGGCTTCTATGTGATGGACTTCCCCTCGGCGGAGGAAGCGGTCGCGGCCGCCCAGGCCCTGAACGCGGCCAATCCCAGCGCGGTCTACGAGATCCGTCCAATCGAACTCTACCTGCCCGGCAAGCCGGTCGAGGGATTGATCCCCGCCTAGAACCGCGCCGTCATCGGGTCGGGACCGGTGCGCCCGTCGGCGCTGTCGAGGGCGGCCAGGGCCTGCAGGTCGTCCCCGTCCAGGCGGAAGTCGAACACCTCGATGTTCTGCCGGATGCGGCCGGCGTTGGCCGACTTGGGGATCACCACGAAGCCCTTGTCCAGGTGCCAGCGGATGATCGCCTGGGCCGGGGTCTTGCCGTGCTTGGCGGCGATGCGTCCGATCACCGGATCGTCGAGCAGCGAGCCCCGGCCCAGCGGGCTCCAGGACTCGGTGACGATGCCGTGCTTTTGGTGGGCCTCGACCAGTTGCTTCTGCTGGAAGCGCGGGTGCAGCTCGATCTGGTTGACCGCCGGGACCACGCCGGTCTCGCCGATGATCCGCTCCAGGTGCTCGGGGGTGAAGTTCGACACCCCGATCGACCCGACCTTGCCCTCCTCCTTCAACCGGATCAGGGCGCGCCAGGTGTCGACGTAGCGGTCGAGGTCGGGCCGCGGCCAGTGGATCAGATAGAGGTCGATGCGGCGGCCCAGGCGCTTCTCGCTCACCGCGAACGCCTTGAGCGCGTTGTCGAAGCCCTGGCAGTCGTTCCACAGCTTGGTGGTCAGGTAGACGCCCTCGGCGCCGTCCAGCCCCCGGCCCACGCCCGCCTCGTTGCCGTAGACCGACGCCGTGTCGACCAGGCGATAGCCGGCGGCGAGCGCGGCCTGGATCACCTCGGGCGCCTCGTCATCGGGCGTCTGCCACACGCCCAGGCCGAACTGGGGCATCTGGACGCCATCGTTCAGGGTGACCATCGGCTGGGTGCTCATGGCGGGGACTCCTTGGGGGCGATCACGCTTGTCATGCCATCGTGATAGAGCGCATGAATAGTCAGGACGCCAGCTTTTCCGGCCGCGACGGTTGCAGGTCGAGCGCGGCTTTTCCACAACAAGCTTTACCGTCGCCGGTCCGCGCCCGGGTTCCGGCCCCATCGGAGGAACACTCATGACTTTGAGCATCGGATCCATCGCTCCCGACTTCGAAGCCGACACCACCGAGGGCCACATCCGGTTCCACGACTGGATCGGCGACTCCTGGGCGGTGCTGTTCTCGCACCCCAAGGACTTCACCCCGGTGTGCACCACCGAACTCGGGACCATGGCCCGGATGAAGCCGGAATTCGACCGGCGCAACACCAAGATCATCGGCCTGTCGGTCGACCCGGTCGACAACCACGCCCGCTGGGCCAAGGACATCGAGGAGACGCAGGGGACGGCGCCGAACTATCCGATGATCGGCGATCCCGAGCTCAAGGTGGCCAAGCTCTACAACATGCTGCCGGCCGACGCCGGGACCACCTCCGATGGCCGCACCGCCGCCGACAACGCCACCGTGCGCACCGTGTTCATCATCGGCCCGGACAAGAAGATCAAGCTGATGCTGATGTACCCCATGACCACGGGGCGCAACTTCGACGAGATCCTGCGCGCCCTGGACTCCATCCAGCTCACCGCCAAGCACCGCGTGGCCACCCCGGCCAACTGGGCCCACGGCGACAAGGTGATCATCGCCGGCTCGGTCTCGGACGACGAGGCCAAGACCATCTACCCCGGCGGCTGGGAGGCCCCGCGCCCCTATCTGCGCATCGTCGACCAGCCCAACTGAGATGATCTTCGAGACCTTCGCGGCAGGGGGTTGCCGGTCCTATCTGGTGGGCTGCGAGGCCACCTGCGCGGCGGTCCTGATCGACCCGGAACTGAGCCTGATGGACCACTACCGCGGCCATCTGGCTCAGAACGGGCTGGTGGCGCACTACGTGGTCGACACCCACACCCACGCCGACCACTTCTCCGCCAGCCGCGAGCTGGGCAAGGCGCTGGGCGCGCCGGTGGTGATGAACCGCCTGAGCCCCGCGCCCTACCCCGACATGAGGCTCGACGACGGCGACATGCTGATCGCCGGCCAGCTCAAGCTGAAGGCCCTGCACACCCCCGGCCACACCCGGGACTCGATGTGCCTGGTGATGGACGACCGGGTGTTCACGGGCGACACCCTGCTGATCGGCGGCACCGGCCGCACCGACCTGCCCACCGGCGATCCCCACGCCCTCTACGAGAGCCTGTTCGACCGCTTGCTCAAGCTGCCCGGCGAGACCCTGGTGTTCCCGGCCCACGAGTACAAGGGCCGCAACCACTCCACCATCGCCGACGAGATCGCTTCCAACCCGCGCCTGCAGAAGACCGACCGCGCCGAGTTCGTGGCCATGATGCAGGCCCTCGACCTCGCCGCCCCCACTCACCTGACCGAGGCCCTGCGCACCAACATGACCGGGGCCAAGACCGTGGCCCAGCTGCTGTCCGAGGCTGCGGCCAAGGCGCCCTTCATGTCGATGCAGGAACTGAGCGCGCGGCTCGGCGGCAACAGCCGCGACCTGATCGTGGTGGACCTCCGCGAGAAGGACGCCTTCGACCAGGGCCATGTGCCGGGCGCCAAGCACCTGCCGCGCGGCCAGCTCGAGCTGCGCGTCAACAGCGAGTTCCCCGACCCGACGGTGCGGATCGTCACCTGCTGCGAGTTCGGCAAGATCTCCACCCTGGCCGCCGCCACCCTGCGCGAACTGGGGTTCCTGCGCACCTCGGCGCTGGACGGCGGGATCAAGGCCTGGCGCGACGCGGGGTTGCCGCTGGAGGGCTGAGTCGCGGGGTGGAGCCGACGGTCGTCAACGGCTACCATGACGCCATGTCCGATCTCCCCCTCCTGACCTTCGCCGATGCCGCCGCGTTCGAGCGATGGCTGGACGAGCACGCCGAGACCGCCCCGGGGGCATGGCTCCGGTTCGCAAAGCAAGGCGCGCCCGAGGCCACGATCAGCAAGTCGCACGCGATCGACTGCGCCCTGGCGCATGGCTGGATCGACGGCCAGCTCGGCCGCCTGGATGAGCATTTCTTCAAGACCCGCTTCACGCCGAGGCGGCCGGGCAGCGCCTGGTCCCAGGCCAACTGCGAACGCGTCGAGACGCTGGAGGGCGCGGGCCGGATGCGGCCGGCCGGCCGCGCGCAGGTCGAGCTGGCCAAGGCGGACGGACGATGGGCGGCAGCCTATGCCGGTCAAGGCAAGGCGGCGCCGGACGCCGACCTGGAGGCGGCCCTCGATGCCGCGCCCGCCGCCCGTGCGTTGTTCGATGCCTTGGATGCGGCCAACCGGTTTTCGGTGCTCTACCGGATCCACAACGCCCGATCGCCGGAAAAACGCGCCGCCAAGATCGCCGAACTGGTCGCGATGCTGGGCCGCGGCGAGACGATCCATCCCCTTCGGGCACGACGGGGACAGCGTACCGGATGACGAGGCCGAGCCGTCGCCCCTATTCGCTGCCCCGGTGCACCGCCGAGCCCGCCTCGTGCACCAGCACCGACTTGATGTTGACGAACTCGCGGATGCCGAAGGCGGTCAGTTCGCGGCCGTAGCCGGAGTGCTTGACCCCGCCGAACGGCAGGCGGGGGTCGGAGCGGACGTTCTGGTTGACGAAGCTCATGCCGGCCTCCAGCTCCTCCACGGCGATGCGCTCGCCGCGCTGCAGGTCGGTGGTCAGCACGCCGGAGCCGAGGCCGAACTCCGAGGCGTTGGCGATCACGATGGCGTCGGCTTCGTCCTTGGCCTCGATGATCGCCGCCACCGGGCCGAACACCTCCTCGTCGTGCGCCGGCATGCCGGCCTTGACTCCCGCCAGCACCGTGGCCGGATACCAGGCGCCCGGCCGGTCCGGGACCTGCCCGCCCAGGAGCAGGCGCGCGCCCTGGGCCACGCTCTCGCTCACCTGTTTGTGGATGCCGTCGCGGGCCTGCACGCTCTCCATCGGTCCGAGCCTGGTCTCGGCCTTCCTCGGATCGCCGATCTCGAACGCCTGCATGTGACGCACCAGGGCCCGTTCGAACGCCTCGGCGACCCCAGGCAGCACGATGAAGCGCTTGCCGGCGATGCAGCTCTGGCCGCCGTTGACCATCCGCGCCGTGGCGGCGACCTCGGCCGCGTGCTCCACGTCGGCGTCGTCCAGCACCAGGTAGGCGTCGCTGCCGCCGAGCTCCAGCACGGTCTTCTTGAGCACCGCCCCCGCCGTCGCGGCCACCTGCCGGCCGGCCGGCACGCTGCCGGTCAGGGTGACGGCGGCGATGTTGGGATCCTCGATAATCGCCTTCATCTCGCGGCCGGGCACGAGCAGGGTGCGGAACAGGTTTTCGGGAAAGCCCGCCTCGCGGAACACCTGTTCCAGGGCCAAGGCGCAGCCGGGCACGTTGGAGGCGTGCTTCAGCACCCCGGCGTTGCCGGCCATCAGGGCGGGGGCGGCGAAGCGGGCCACCTGCCAGAACGGGAAGTTCCACGGCATCACCGCCAGCACCACCCCGATCGGGCGGAACGCCACCTGGGCCCTGCCCGCGTCCATCGGCACGGCGATCGGCTTCAGGTAGCTCTCGGCTTCCTCGGCCAGCACCTCGAAGGTGTGGGCGCACTTTTCGATCTCGGCTCGGCCCTCGGTCAGGGTCTTGCCCATCTCGGCGGTCATCAGCTCGCACAGGTGATCGACGCGGCCGCGCAGCACCTGGGCCGCCCGCCACATCAGCGTCTTGCGCGTGGCGAAGTCGGTGCGCCGCCAACCTTCCCAGGCCTCGCGCGCCTGGCCGACGATGGCCTTGGCCTCGTCCACCGTGTGGCCGGGATAGGCCTTGCCGGGCTGGCCGGTCGAGGGATCGACGGTCTGGAAGGTCGCGGGCGAGCGGGAGACGTCGTCGGGCATGGTGGTTCTCCCTGAGGATGCCGCAACAACCCCAGGCGCTTGGGCCCGGTTGCAGGCCACGCCAATCTAGCAAAGGAAAAGCGAACGCGGGGCTAGGAACTGTCGCCGTCGCCCAGCCAGCGAACCGCCGTTGGCCCCGTGCAAGGCGTCTCGGCCATCGCAATCACCCTGCCGTCCACCGCCGCCTCGGCGGCATGGCAGTCCTCGGCCAGGGTCAGCCAATCGGGCGAGAGGCCAAGGTCCTTGCATATTTTGATGACCGCCTCGCCGAACGGGCGCGACAGCAGATCGCCAAAATCCTCGCGCTCCAGGCGCTCGGCGGCCTCGGCCGCGAGCCGCTCGGACCTTTCGGCGTCGTTGGACCTGTCGTCCTCGATCACGCTGCGCACAATGCGGGCCGCGCTCGCGCGGACGGCGGCCTTGCGGTTCGCCCGCGCGGCCTGCTGCGCCTGCAGCGACTCGATCAATCTGGATTGCAGCATGAGGGTCTGGCGCACGGCCCGCGCCACGCGGTTGAAGGCCATGGCCACGTCGCCTTCGACGACCGCGTCGCCGCCCTTGGCCTGGCCCTCCAGCACGATGGCGATCTCCAGTCCCGCCTCGGCCAGGCGGCCGAGGATGGCCAGCTGGCGGTCTACAAGCGGGCGCGCCCAGTCGGCGGGAGCGGCGTCGGAGAGCGCTTCGAGGAGGGTGGCCGTGTCGGACATTTTCGAACAAATCATGAACAAAATCGAGTCGACTGTCAAGGTGTTTGCTCGAGTCGATCTCCGCTCACGACCCTTGGCGGACGGTGGGAGTCTGCTGGCCGGCTTGGGTCAGTTGCGGCGTGGGTTGGCCGGTTCGATTGGCCGGGTCAGGCCAAGGCGCCCGATCAACCAAGGCATGGTCAGGCCCTGAGCGAAAATCGAGAAGGCGACGACGGCGAAGGCGGAGACGATGATCGCGCTCTTCTCCGGCACGGAATCCGGGATGGCGAGGGCAAGAGCGAGCGCCAAGGCGCCTCTCAGCCCGCCCCAGACGAGAACATGCTGATGGCGCAGATCGACCTTCAACCCGGACCCCGCGAACACCGCGCACAGCGGATAGACAGCGGCGATGCGGCCGATCAGAACGAGACCGATCGCCAGCGCGGCGGCCGGCGTGAACAGTCGGCTCGCCTGATTGGCCTCGTGGACGCCGATCAGGATGAACACGATGGAGTTGGCCAGGAACGCCGCATACTCCCAGAACGACAGGAGGTGTTCGCGGCCCGAGATCGAGATCGAGCAGCCCATCCACCCCGTCCAGCCCACGTTGCCCACCACCAGACCAGCCGCCAGGGCCGCGAGCACCCCCGACATATGAAAGTGCTCCGCGAGCAGGAACGACCCGTAGGCGGCGATCGTGGTCAGGGTGATCTCCACCAGGTGATCGTCGGTGCGGCCGGCCACGAGCAGAGCGGCGCCGGCGACGAGGGCGCCCGCGGCGACGCCGCCGCACACCATCCACAGCAGCGACCCCGCAACGGCCGTCCCCTGGACGCCAGCGCCATGGGCGATCGAAACGAGGATGGCAAAGGCGACCGCGGCGGCGCCGTCGTTGAGAAGGCTCTCGGACTCGACCAGCAGGCTGAGCCGCGACTCCACCTTCATCTCCTTGAAGGCCGCGACCACCGAGACAGGATCGGTGGCCGCGATCAAGGCGCCGAACAACGCCGAGGCGAGCCAACCCCATCCGGCGACGAGGTGCATGCCGGCCGCGATGATCGCCCCGGCGAGCAGCACGCCGGGAAAGGCGAGCGTCACCGTGACGGGCAGGTCGTCGCGGAAGGGGCGCCATTTGAGCTGCAGGGCCGCCTCGAAGATCAGCGGCGGCAACAACACGGTGTAGATGAGGTCCGGCGACACGGTGACGTTCATCGATCCGCCGAGCAGCGCCAGGCCGACTCCCGCCGCGACCAGGCCGACGCTGTAGGGCAGCCGAAACCGGCGGGAGGCGATGGCCACGACACAGGCCACGACCAGGATCAGGCCGAGTTGGCTCACTGACATCTAGATCCCTTTCGAGGGCATGAGCCGCCACCCTCGCGCCAGCACGTGGTAGATCGGCTCCGGCATGACCCAACTGGACGCCCAGCGCGCCAGAAGAGCGGCCAGCAGCAGGGGCCCGACCAGGCCCGGCTCGCGCGTCATCTCCATCAGGATGACGGCGCTGGTGAGGGGGGCCTGTACGACGCCGGACAGATAGCTGGTCATGCCCAGCACCACGGCGTCGCGCCCAGCGATCCCCAGTCCCAGATGGGCGAAGATGGCGCCGATGCCGGCCCCCGTTGCGAGCGACGGGGCGAAGATACCGCCCGGCGCGCCGGAGGCCGCTGCTGCAAGCGTTGCGGCGAATTTGGACGCGGCCAATTCCAAGCCCTGGCCCGGCTGGCCCTGGACCAGAGCCTTGGCCTGATCGTAACCGGCGCCGAAGGTCAGCCCGCCCGTGGCCACGGCGAGCAGGGCGGCCAGGGCGCCGCAGCCGACGGAGAAGAGGACCGGGTGGGCTTGGCGCCAGCGGGTGATCGGATTTCCGTCCGGCCCGATCACGGAAGCGAGGAGGCGCGAGAACAGCCCGCCGAGAAGCCCGCCCACCAGGCCGATCATCGGCGCCGCAATCCAGGTGGCCGTCGTGGAAGCGCCGTTCAACACGCCGAAATAAGCGTAGTTCCCCTGGAGGGCGTAGGCCGCAAACCCGGAGATGACCACGATCAGGATCACCGTGGTGTTGGTCCGCCGCTCAAAGCTCTTGGCCAGTTCCTCCACCGCGAACACCACGCCGGCGATCGGCGTATTGAACGCCGCCGCGACCCCGGCGGCGCCCCCCGCGATGATGATGGCCCGCCGGCCCGGGCCGCCTTTCAGGCCACGGGTCAGGGTCCGCAATATCCCGGCCGTCACCTGGACGGTGGGTCCTTCACGTCCAATCGACGCCCCACAAAGAAGCATGAAGGCCGAGAGGACCACCTTCCAGGCCGCCGTCTTCAGGGTGACGCGTTGGCCTCCCCAGCGCCCGCGCCAGCGTTCCTCCGCCGCGGCGATGACCTGGGGGATGCCGCTGCCCGCCGCTTCGGGCGCGAATCTGCGGGTTAGCCAGGTCGCGATGCCGAACCCAGCCGGCAGCAGCAGCAGGACCGGCCAGCGCAGGGCCGCGTAAAGATGTGCATGGGCCGCCATGGCTGCGTCGCAGAGGCGCGCGAACAGAGCCGCGGCCAATCCGCAGAGGATGGCGATGCCGATGATCCAAGACGTCCGCCATGCCCGCCGCAAATGCAATTTGGCTGCGAGGCGGTCCCGGCGGAGAGCCGGGGCGCTTGCAGGAAAAGACGAGTTTGAATTCATGCAGCGATCAGGATCGAAGGACTTGGTTGAGGGCAATCGGCAGGCCGACTTGGTTTACACGTATTCGCCGGAGAAATGCGCGAGCGCCTTTCCAATTCCAGTCGAGGCTCGCGCCCCACAGGGCCATTCGCTTTCCAGCCGTCGCCGGGACGGCTCCAAACAAAGTCCACCATCTCGGCCGGAGCGCTCGTAGGGCATGGGGGGAGAAGGCTCGGCGAAGCCGTGTGATCGAGCGCGTCCCAAGCAAAAGGGCCGGCGTCTCCACCGGCCCCCTGCAGTCGCTTGCCGCCTGGCCTATTCGACCAGGGCGGTCTCGGTCGAGTCCTTGTCCTCGTCGGCCGACACCTCGATCACCGCCGGCGCGGTCGGGTTGGCCGGGGCGTCGATGTCGAACACCAGCTTGCCGTCCTTCAGCTCCACGCGGACGTGGCCGCCGCGCACCAGCTTGCCGAACAGGATCTCGTCGGCCAGCGGCTTCTTGATGTGCTCCTGGATCACCCGGGCCAGGGGCCGGGCGCCGTAGAGCTCGTCGAAGCCGTTCTTGGCCAGCCAGTCCGCCGCATCCTCCGAGGTCTCGATGGTGACGTGGCGATCGGCCAGCTGGGCTTCCAGCTGCATGACGAACTTCTGCACCACCAGGCGGATGATCTCGGGGGTGAGCGCCTTGAACGCCACCACCGCGTCGAGGCGGTTGCGGAATTCGGGGGTGAACACCCGCTTGATCGCCTGCTCCTCCTCGTCCTCGGCGCGGCCCCGGCCGAAGCCGATGGTGTTGCGCTGGGAGTCGGCGGCGCCGGCGTTGGTGGTCATGATCAGGATGACGTTGCGGAAGTCGACCTTCTTGCCCACCGCATCCGTCAGCACGCCATGGTCCATGACCTGCAGCAGGATGTTGTAGACGTCCGGGTGCGCCTTCTCGATCTCGTCCAGCAGCACCACCGCGTGCGGATGCTGGTCCACCGCGTCGGTGAGCAGGCCGCCCTGGTCGTGGCCGACGTAGCCCGGAGGGGCGCCGATCAGCCGCGAGACGGTGTGCCGCTCCATGTACTCCGACATGTCGAAGCGCAGCATCTCGATGCCCAGGGTCTGGGCCAGCTGCTTGGCCGTCTCGGTCTTGCCGGTGCCGGTGGGGCCCGAGAACAGGTAGCAGCCGATCGGCTTGTACGGGTCGCGCAGGCCCGCCCGCGCCATCTTCATGGCGGCGCTGAGTTGCACGATCGCGTCGTCCTGACCGAACACCGCGCGCTTGAGGTCGGCCTCCAGCTGGCGCAGGGACTCGGTGTCGGACTTGGACACCGACTTCGGCGGGATGCGGGCGATCTTGGCCACCACGGCCTCGATCTCCTTCACGCCGATGGTCTTCTTGCGCCGGCCTTCGGGCAGCAGCATCTGCGAGGCGCCGGCCTCGTCGATGATGTCGATCGCCTTGTCCGGCAGCTTGCGGTCGGTGATGTACTTGGCCGACAGCTCCACCGCGACCTTGAGGGCCTCGTTGGTGTATTTCAGCCTGTGGAAGTCCTCGTAGTAGGTCTTCAGGCCCTTGAGGATCTTGACGGTGTCCTCGATGGTCGGCTCGTTCACGTCGATCTTCTGGAACCGGCGCACCAGGGCGCGGTCCTTCTCGAAGTGCTGGCGGAACTCCTTGTAGGTGGTGGAGCCCATGCAGCGCAGCGTGCCCGAGGCCAGGGCCGGCTTGAGCAGGTTGGACGCGTCCATGGCCCCGCCCGAGGTCGCCCCCGCGCCGATCACCGTGTGGATCTCGTCGATGAACAGGACGGCGTTGGGATGCGCCTCCAGCTCCTTGACCACCTGCTTGACCCGCTCCTCGAAGTCGCCGCGGTAGCGCGTGCCGGCGAGCAGCGCGCCCATGTCGAGCGAGAAGATGGTGGCGCCGGTCAGGACGTCCGGCACCTGGTGGTTGACGATCTTGCGCGCCAGGCCTTCGGCGATGGCGGTCTTGCCCACGCCGGGGTCGCCCACCAGCAAGGGATTGTTCTTGGTCCGGCGGCACAGGATCTGGATCGCCCGCTCGACCTCGGCCGCGCGGCCGATCAGCGGGTCGACCTTGCCCTGCTTGGCCTTCTCGTTGAGGTTCACGCAGTAGGCGTCGAGCGCCTCGCCCGGCGACTTGGCCCCCTGGGGCTTCTCCTCGCCGTCGGACTCGGCGGCGCCCTTGACCGCGCGGGTCTCCGACGCCCCGGCCTTCTTGGCGATGCCGTGGGCGATGAAGTTGACCGCGTCGTAGCGGGTCATGTCCTGTTCCTGCAGGAAGTAGGCGGCGTGGCTCTCCCGTTCCGAGAAGATGGCCACCAGCACATTGGCGCCGGTCACCTCCTCGCGGCCCGAGGACTGCACGTGGATCACCGCGCGCTGGATCACGCGCTGGAAGCCGGCGGTCGGCTTGGCGTCCTCGCCGTCATCGACCACCAGAGACTTGAGCTCGGTGTCGAGGTAGTTCAGCAGGCTCTTCTTCAGCGCCGCCAGATCGACGTCGCAAGCCCGCATCACCGCGGCGGCTTCCTGATCGTCGGCCAGGGACAGAAGAAGGTGCTCCAGAGTGGCGTACTCATGCTTGCGCTGGTTGGCGAAAGCCACGGCCCGGTGAAGCGTCTCTTCGAGATTTCTAGAGAACGATGGCAATAGGGGCCTCTCAATCCTTTTCCATGGTGCACTGGAGCGGATGCTGGTGCCGTCGGGCTGTATCGATCACTTGGGAGACTTTGGTTTCCGCCACCTCGTACGTAAACACGCCGCAAACGCCGACGCCGTGCTGATGGACGTGAAGCATGATCCGAGTCGCATCCTCGCGCGATTTGTTGAAAAACCGCTCGAGGACGTAAACGACGAACTCCATGGGGGTGTAGTCGTCGTTCAAAAGCAGCACGCGATACAGCGAAGGCTTCTGGGTTTTGGGCTTGGTCTGCGTGACGACCGCAGAGCCGGAGCCCGCCCCGGCGCCTTCACCGATATCGCCTTGCTTGCGCTCGGCCATTAACACTGTCTCCGTAGCGGCGGGCCCGACTTGTCCCGCTCCCTGATTAGATATGGGGAATCGAGACATTTGGAAGGCCCGAGGGGCCCCCTGCGACAGTAAACCCAAGCCGGACCGCGGCGCGCGCGTCGCTGACGGGAAAGGCGGCTCTTTTAGGCAACGCTGCATCCTTTTGAGGAAAAGCAGAAAGGGCCCGGAGCGTTTCCGCCCCGAGCCCCTCAGGTCTCAAAAAATGTCCTGGGACCTTAGCGGGCGGTCTGGAACTGCTCCACAACGGCGCTGACGCGCTCGTTGATCGGACGCAGGCTTTCCTTGACCGAGCCGGACACGGTGTCCGACCAGCGGTTCATCTCGGCCAGGTAGTTGTCGAGGAACGACTTGGCGAAGGTGGTCTGCAGCTCAACCGCTTCCTGAAGGCTCTTGGCCGTGGTCAGCGACTTGGCGGCGGCGATCTGGTCTTCGGTGGCCTTCTTGGTGTAGGCGGTCACTTGGGCGCCCAGGGTTTCCGCGCCCTTGGTGGCGGCGGTCACCGAAGCCACCATGGCTTCCATGTTACGCTTGGAGTGCGAATTCAGGTCGGCGAAGGCCGCCAGGGACTTCTCGACCGATTCCTTGAACGCTTGGTTCCCGGTCTCGGCGAACCGGTCGGCGGTCGCTTTGGCCGTCTCAGCAGCAGTCGCCATCAGGGACTCTCCTCGTGGGCGGTTGGGTTGAGCTCGGTCCTGAGGACCCGCGCTTGCAGGGTGGTTTTAGGACAACGGCGAACAAAGGTCAATGAATTTTTGTGCACTGCACAATCGCAACTGCGTGACGATCGTCGCCGAGCGCTCTACCAACTCTCCGTACACGGCGCCGGTTCCGGGCGCATCGTGCGGCAGTGCAAAAAATTCGGTGAATCCTCCGTGTGCGCCAATGCGGCGCAGTCACCGCTTGTTTACTTTAGGGAAACGCGACGCACGGCATGGTATGAAAACGTGAGGCGGCGCGTGGCCGCCGCAGTTTTGTGACGGACGCCGCATGCGAAGCCCCGCCCGCCGCCTTGTCGTCTCGGTTGTCGCCGCCACCCTCGCCCTCGCCAGCATCGCGGGCGCGGCGGAAGCCAAGGCCAGGCACAAGCACTCGGGCGGCGCCCTGCCCTCCTTCCTGCACTTCACCTCCCAGCCGAAGTACGCCGCGATCGTGGTCGACGCGAAGACCGGCGAGGTGCTCTACGAACAGAACGCCGACGCCCACCGCTACCCGGCGTCGATCACCAAGATCATGACCATGTACCTGGCGTTCGAGGCGCTGGCCGAGCATCGGCTGTCGTTCGACGACCGGCTGGTGATCTCGCCCCACGCCGCGGCCCAGGCGCCGTCGAAGGTCGGCCTGCGGGCCGGCCAGACCATCAGCGTGCGCGACGCCATGGACGCCATCGCCGTGCTGTCGGCCAACGACATGGCCGTGGCCCTGGCCGAGAAACTGGGCGGCACCGAGGCCCACTTCGCCGAGTTGATGACGGCCAAGGCCAAGCAGCTGGGCATGACCAACACCCAGTACGTCAACGCCAACGGCCTGCCGGACAACCGCCAGCTGTCGAGCGCGCGCGACATCTCGATCCTGTCGCGGGCGGTGCTGCGCGACTATCCGCAGTACTACAGCTTCTTCTCGACCCGGCAGTTCACCTACGCCGGGCGCACGACCAAGAACCACAACCACCTGCTGGGCTCGATGCCCGGCGTGGACGGCATCAAGACCGGCTTCACCAACGCCTCGGGCTTCAATCTGGCCGCCTCGGCCATGCGTGACGACCGCCGGCTGATCGCCGTGGTGATGGGCGGCTCCTCCACCGCCTCGCGCGACCTGCACGTGGAAGACCTGCTCAACGCCGGCTTCACCGTGATCAAGAAGCGCGAGCTGGGCCAGCAGACCACCATCGCCCAGAACCTGCGCGAACCCCTGCCGGTGGGCGCGCTCGACCGGGCGCCGACCGAACAGGGCGACGGCGACGAGGCCGGCGTGCACATCGTGGTCGACGGCAAGGCCCCCCGCGTGCAGCAGACCCTGAAGGCCAAGGCGTCCGACGCCGGCTCGGCCGCCGCCTGCACCGTCAAGCGCGTGCGGGTGCACCACAAGCTGGTCAAGCGCTGCATCACCTCGGCGGTCGACGACAAGCCGACAGCCAAGTCGGCCAAGTCGGCCAAGGTCATCGAGGCTGACGTCGCCAAGGCCGAGACCGGCGGCGGCGCCTGGCTGGTGCAGCTCGGCGCCTACAAGAGCCCCGCCCAGGCCCGCGCCCAGCTGTCGAAGATGAACAGCAAGTTCTCCAGCGTCCTGTCGCCCTCGGAAGGCGGCCGCGTCGAGCACTCGTCGGGCAACTACCGCGTGCGGTTCGTCGGCCTGTCCGCCGACGAGGCCAGCAAGGCCTGCGACACCATCAAGGCCCAGGGCCAGGCCTGCATGGCCCTGCGGCCGTAAAGATAGTTGGTCGTCCTCGGGCTTGTCCCGAGGATGACGGCCTGTTGCGCTACGACGGTTTCAGCAGCCGGTCCCGCGCCGCGTTGAGCTGCGCAGCGAGGCCGGTGGTGCCGCCCTTGTCGGGGTGAGCGCGCTGCATCAGGCGGGCGTAGGCGGCGCGGATCTGTTCGGGGGAGGCGTCGGGGTCCACGCCCAGGATCGAGCGGGCCTCGGCCGCGCTCATCCCGACCGGCTGCGGCGCCGGCCCCCGCTCGGGTCGGGGCCGCCGATTGAGGCGCCCGCCCGCGGCCAGCATCAGGGCCAGCAGCACCATCGCCAGACCCACCGGCCAGTCGCCCTTGATCGAGGCGGCGGCCCCAGCCACAACCAGGACCACGGCCACAAGGCCCGCGCCCACGCGCCAGCCGCCGCGTCGGATCACGTCCGACCGCATCCACATCCAGCCCAGAAACAGGGCGACCGCAACCGCCAGAAACACCATGGCGGCTAAAAGACCGGATCAGGAGGCCTTGTCGAGTTCTTCCGCCTCGGCCGCGACGCCGGCGTCCTCCACCACGGAGTCGTCGTGCAGGCCCACCGCCTGCATAAGGGCGCGCAGCTCCTGGCGGGCGGCCACGTGCGACAGCGACACCGCCACCGGACGCACCCTGGGGCCGAGATCGGCGATGGTCAGGCCGAAGGGGAACAGTTCGCGATAGATCACCCGGTCGCGCAGGCCCGGCCCGATACGGAAGCCGACCCGGCGGCTGAGCGCCTGGATGCGGTCCTCCAGGCGCTTGCGGTTGCGCGCCTCGCTCGCCGCCAGGCGGTTGCGCAGCACCACCCAGTCGGTCATGCGCCGGGTGGCCGCGGCGCGGACCTTGCGCGCCTCCCACACCGATTCCGAATAGAGGCTGGGCTTGGTCAGCTCGAGCGTGATCGGGTCCACCTGACCCAGCATGTCGAAGTCGACGAAGCTGTCGTTGAGCGGGGTGATGATCACGTCGGCCGACTGGTGGGCCTTGCGCGACAGCGCCGTGTCGGCCCCGGGCGTGTCGACCACGATGAAGTCGGCGAGTTCGCCCGCCTGGCCGATCACGTCCTCGAACCGGGCGAGCTGGTCCTCGGCCGGGGCCCGCACCAGGATCTCGGCCGCCTGGCCGGACGGGGTCAGGGGCTCGGGCAGGACCGCGCCGGAGCCCACGCCTTGGCCGGCCAGCCACTTGCGCCGGTTGTCGAAGAACCGGTTCAGCGACTGCTGGCGCAGGTCGAGGTCGAGCACCGCCACCCGCGCGCCCGCATGCAGCAGCGCAGTGGTCAGGTGGATGGCGATCGTGGACTTGCCCGCCCCGCCCTTCTCATTGCCGACGACGATCACACGCGCTTCGGACATGGAACCCCTCGCTCGATGACCTGGGCCGAATCAGCCCGCGGATTCAGGGAATGAGACGCTGGCAGGGCGAGCGGCGCAACGCGGGTTAAGGATTTGTTCACAAGTGCGAGACCCTGGACCCGGTCCGCGGCGACCGGCATAAGGCCGCGCCATGAGCAGCCTCCACACCGTCCGCACCGTGTCCGACCTGCGCGCCGAGGTCGCCGCCTGGCGCCGGACGGGCCTGCGCGTCGCCCTCGTCCCGACCCTGGGCGCCCTGCACGAGGGCCACCTGTCGCTGGTGCGCCGGGCGCTGGAGGCGGCCGACCGGGTGGTCGCCAGCGTGTTCGTCAACCCTACCCAATTCGCCCCGGGCGAAGACTTCGAGGCCTATCCCCGCGACGAGGCGCGCGACGCCGCGCTCCTGGCCTCGGCCGGCTGCCACCTGCTCTACGCCCCGACGGCCGGTGAGATGTACCCCGACGGCTTCTCCACCACCATCACCGTGGCCGGCGTCTCCGCCCCGCTGGAGGGCGAGCGCCGCCCGACCCATTTCGCCGGGGTCGCCACCGTGGTCGCCAAGCTGCTGCTCCAGGCGGGGCCGGACGTCGGGGTGTTCGGCGAGAAGGACTGGCAACAGCTGCAGGTGATCCGGCGCATGGCGCTCGACCTCGACCTGCCCGTGCGCATCCTCGGCGCCCCGACCCTGCGCGCCGAGGACGGCCTCGCCCTGTCCTCGCGCAACGCCTACCTCACGCCCGAGCAGCGGCCGATCGCCGGGGTGCTGAACCGGGTGATGAAGGCCCTGGCCGATGCGGCGGCGGCGGGCGAGCCCTTGGCGCCGGCCGAACAGGCGGCGGCCGACGTGCTGCTGGAGGCCGGCTTCGACAAGGTCGACTACATCGAGGTGCGCCACGCCGAGACGCTGGAGCCCCTGCGGCCCGCGGTCGGCGACGCCCCGGCGCGGGTGCTGGTCGCCGCCTGGCTCGGCAAGACCCGGCTGATCGACAACATGGCGGTGTGAGCCGCTACCAGGCCCCCAACTCCCGCAGCGCCACCGCCAGGTCCTGCGGCACCGCCCCCGAATCGCCCGGCGAGGCCAGGTCCGCCGGCGTATCCTTGCCCTCGAAGTAGCGCCAGCCCTGGAACGGGCGGCGCGGCAGGGGCTGGGTCAGCACCACCTCTTCGTCGAGGGTGACATGGCAACGGGCCGCCTGGCCCTCGCCCACGGTATTGATGTCCAGGATACGCTGGCGGCACAGCACCAGGCCCTTGAACACGCGGTAGACCGAGCCGCCGTCGAGCAGCTCGGCGGCGCGCTTGGGCGTCTGACGGGTGCGCAGGATCCAGGGCTCTCCGGCCTGGGGCGTGCGCCAGGCGATCAGGTCCTCGACCGTGTCGCAACCGACGACGAGCTTGATGAGGTGGAGGGACATGCCCTCGGCTTAACCCAAACTCAGCGGGGAGCCCAGCCCGGCCGGCGCTGCTCCAGCGCCGCGGCCAGGCCCTCGCGGCCCTCTTCGCTGAGGCGGGTCCTGGCGTAGCGGCGAGCGATCTCGTCGATGTGCTCGTCGCGGTCGCGCAGCGCCACGTCCCAGGCCAGGGCCTTGGCCTCGCGCATGGCCTCCGGGCCGTTCTCGAACACCTCCCGCGCCAGCCGCTCGGCGGCCCCGGCCAGGTCGTCGGTCGCCTCGTCGATGAGGCCGATGGTCAGGGCGTACTGCGCGTCGAACGCGCGCCCGGTCACGAACAGCGCCGCCGTCCGCCGCGGGCCGATCGCCGCCGCCACATAGGGCGCGATCACCGCCGGGACGCCGCCCATCTTCACGCTGGGGAAGCCGAACCGCGCGCCGGTCGCGGCGATGGCCATGTCGCAGGCGGCCGCCAGCCCCGCTCCCGCCCCGCTCGCCTCGCCCTCCACCAGGGCCACGGTCAGGCAGGGGATGCGGGCAAGGGCGCGCAGGGCCTCGGCGAAGGCCCGCGCGTCCTCCTCGACCTCGCTCTCGCCGAGATCCTCGGCCATGGCCTTGAGCCACACGGGGTCGGAGCCGGACGAAAAGGTGCCGCCCGCGCCGCGCAGGAACACGATGCGCGTGGCGTCCGCGCCGTGCAGGGTCTCGAACGCCTCCTGCAGCGCCCGCGCCGTCTCGCCGTTCATCGCGTTGGTCGGGCCAACGCCGTTGATCACCACCGTGACCGCGCCGCTGGCGCCCGAGCGCACGTCGATCAGCGCCTCGATGTCGGCCGAGACCACGTTCTCGACGAAGGGATCGGCGATCGGATTGGGCATGGCGTGCTCCTGGTCGTAACGTGGCGGCCTGAGGGTCCGTGCCTCGATCAGACTCCTCGCCGGCGCTCAGATCAACGCGGAATGCGCGCGTCGACCTCGATCTCCAGCTTCATGCGCTCGTCCACCAGGCCGCACACCAGGGCCGTGGCCGCCGGCCGCACCTCGCCCAGGAACTCGCCGAACACCGGGGCCAGCTCGCCGAACTGGGCCGGGCTGATCAGCAGGTAGCGCACCCGCACGATGTGGCTGAGGTCGCCGCCGGCCTCGCCCAGCACCTTCTGGATGGTGGCGAAGCACTGGCGGGTCTGCACCGCCTGGTCCTCGTCGATGGTCATGGTGGCGTAGTTGAAGCCGGTCACTCCGGAGATGTGCACCTCGGCCCAGCCGCCATGCTCCACCACAATGGCGCGGGAATAGCCGGCGACGGCTTCGAAGCTGGAGCCGGAGGAGATGCGGGAGGTCTTCATGACGCGCCTTTGGTCGCAAACGGGGACCGGCGCGGTTAGCACGTCCTCCGGCGGGCGAAAAGTCGCCGGACGGCGGGCGCGCTATTCCGACTGCCCGGCCAGGCGGTGCAGCAGCATGTAGACGGAGGCGGCCAGGAGGCCCGCGCCCAGCAGGCCCAGGCCCATGCCGGCGATCGGCGCGTCGGGGATGATCGGCGAGTGGCCCGGCGCATTGGCGCTGAAGCCCCACATGGGTCCGGCCCCGGCCACGCCGAGGCCCGTCAGCCCCATCAGCACGATGGCCGGCGCCGGCGCCTTGGCCTTGTGCCGGCGCGAGAACGGCGTGGTGGCCGGCGCGCGGAACATCAGCGGCGGCGGCGGCTCCGCGGCCTGCGGTTCTGGCTCGGCCTCCAGCACAGACTCGGCCTCGTGTTCGGGCTCAGGCTCGGCGGCGGCCTCGGCCACGGCGGCGGGCGCTTCCTCCGCCGGCGGCGGCGCGACGATGATCGGCTGCTCCCACGCGGGCACGGGCGCGACGACGGCGGGCGCGGCGGCGGCCTCCGGCGGCGCTTCGGGTTCGGGCGCGCCGTCGTGCAGCAGGGCGTTCAGGCGGGCGGTGATGGCGGCGGCGGCGGCCATGGCGGCGGACGCCGGCTCGGCGTCCTCGGCGCGCACGGCGGCGGCGATGGCGGTGTCGAGCGGGGTCTCCACCTCGGTGGCGCGCAGCAGCGGCGCGGCGTGGGCCGCCTGCTCGTCCACCCGCGGCACCACGATCAGCGAGGGCACCGGGATGTGGCCCTCCATCGGCGTCAGGAACAGGGCCATCTCGGCCGAGCGGCGACGCACCAGGGCGTCGACCACGATGCGCTCGCCCTCGAAGTCGGCGGTGCGCCACATCTCCATGGCGCAGGCGGCCTGCAGGTACGAGCCCTCGTTCAGCCGGCGCAGCACCGAGGAGCGGCGGAAGTTCGACAGGCCGATGTTGAACACGAAGGCGGTCAGGGCGTCGAACTGGTGCTGGTTCAGCGGGCTGAACACCCACTGGTTGATCGCCGCCGTCACCGCGGCGATGTCGTAGATCAGCAGGGCGTCGGCGTCGGCCTCGGCGATCACCGCGCCGGCGCGCGCGCTCTTGGTGTGGCCGTAGCCGATCGTCCAGCGGCCGTCGGGCAGCTCCGCCGCCTTGGCGCGGAAGCCTTCGAAGCGCTTGATCAGGTCGATGGCGGCGCGGGTAGCCTGGTAGCGGGCTTTCATGGTCGGCCTAGGAGCGAATCGAAGCTCGGCGAGCGCTTCATCAGATCAAATTCAGCGCTGAGTCGGAAGCGGCGGTTCCAAATCATCCCCAACCGTCGCGCCGCGCGCGCTCAAGCAGCCGTCGGGCGGTAGCGCATACAAGACTCAATGGTGGCTGAGCAGCAGCACCGTGGCCAGGCCCAGGAAGCTGAAATAGCCGACGCAGTCGGTGACCGTGGTCAGGAACACCACCGAGGACACCGCCGGGTCGTGGCCCATCTTGTCCAGCACCAGCGGGATCAGGATGCCGGCCACCGCCGCGCAGAACAGGTTGATGATCATGGCCAGGCCGACCACCACCGCCAGGGGCAGGTCGTGGAACCAGAGCCCCGCCACCCCGCCCATGATGATGGCGAAGGCGGCCCCGTTGAGCAGGCCCACCGCGGTCTCGCGCCAGACGGTGCGGATCACGTTGGCGGCGGTCAGCTCGCGGGTGGCCAGGGCGCGCACGGCCACGGTCACGGTCTGGGTGCCGGCGTTGCCGCCCATCGAGGCGGCGATCGGGTTGAGCACGGCCAGGGCCACGAGCTTCTCGATCTGGCCCTGGAACAGGGCGATCACGCTGGCCGCCAGCACCGCGGTGCCGAGGTTCACCAGCAGCCACCAGAAGCGCGACTTGGTGATCTCGAAGATGGTCGCGTCGCGGCCCACGTCGCTGACGCCGGCCAGGGCCAGGGTGTCCTCCTCGCTCTCCTCGCGGATGACGCCGACGATGTCGTCGACGGTGATCTGGCCGACCAGGCGTCCGCCCTTGTCCACCACCGGGGCGGAGATCAGGCGGTACTTTTCGAAGGCGTAGGCCACCTCTTCCTGATCCTGGTCCACGGTCAGCTCGGTGACCGGGTCCATGATCTGGGCCATGGCCTGCTCGGGCCGGGCGGTGATCAGGCGGCTGACCGGCGCGGCGCCGATCGGGCGGAAGGCGGGGTCGACCACATAGACGTCGAAGAACAGCTCCGGCAGATCCTGGGCCCCGCGCAGGTGCTCCAGGGTCTGGCCGACGGTCCAGAACTGCGGCGCGGCGATCACCTCGCGCTGCATCAGGCGGCCGGCGGTCTCGTCCCGGTAGCCGAGGCTGGCCTCGATGGCCGTCCGGTCGGCGTCGGACATGGCCGCGAGCACCGCGTCGCGCTTGTGGTCCTCGAGGTCGTCGACCACGTCGGCCGCGTCGTCCGAATCGAGGTCGCCGAGCGCCGAGGCCAGGGTGTCGGCCGGAACCTGCTCCAGCACGTCCTCGCGGATATTGTCCTCGAGCTCGGGCAGGATCCCGGCCAGGGCCGCGGAATCGAGCAGCGGGACCAGGCTCTCGCGGTAGGCCGGCGACAGGAAGCCCATCAGGTCGGCCACGTCGGCCGGGTGCAGGGCCTCGACCAGCTCGCGCAGATGCTCCTCGTCGCCGCGATCGGCGGCGTCGATCACCCGTTCGACGTATTCGGGGTTGAGCCCGTAGTCGTCCTCGAGGGCGAGGTCTTCCAGGTCTTCCGCCGGGGCGACGAGGGCTTCGTCGTCCTTTTCCAATTCCGGCGCGGTCGCATCAGGCCCGTCATGGGTCATGTCACGCTCCGGAAGTTGGCTCTACGACAAACGTCGCCTCAGCGCGGTTGACCCGATCTCCTGAACGAATGGTGCGGTCGAGAAGACTCGAACTTCCACGGGTTGCCCCACAGCGACCTCAACGCTGCGCGTCTACCAATTCCGCCACGACCGCATCGCAGGGAGGGGCGCGAAGTAGCAAAGGAAGACAGGCTTGTGAAGCGTTATGGCGCGCCAGAGTGCGCGACCCTTTGCCGTGGCGCCTCAGACGCCCCCGGCCATGAAGTCGTAGACGTCGGCCTCGCGGGTCACGGCGATGCAGATCTTGTCCTCGTTGATCTGGATCTCGCCGCGCGCCACCGGGTGGTTGTTGGCCAGGATCCACACCTCGTCGTTGGTCTTGGCGTCCAGCGGGATCACCGCGCCGCGGCCCATGCGCAGCAGTTGCTGCATGGGCAGGATGCTGCGGCCCAGCACCACCGAAATCTCGACATTGACCGCGTCGATCTGACCCGACACACGCTGCTCCTGCACTCGACAACCGAGGAAGCGCCGAATCGCTGTTGCGTTCGCGCCCTCGTCCCCACATTGGGCGAACATGCTGAACCGCTCGTTAAGCCAGACCGACACCCTGCTGATGCCCCGGCCCGACGGCGCTCCCGCGGGCTGGGCGGTCTCGACCGCGCCGGTGACCTATCCCGAGGCGGTGGCGGCCATGCAGGCGCGGGTCGAGGCGATCCTGGAGGGGCGGGCCGGCGAGCTCGTGTGGCTGCTGGAGCATCCGCCGCTCTACACCGCCGGGGTCTCGGCCAAGCCGGCCGACCTGATCGACCCCCAGCGCTTCCCGGTGTTCGAGAGCGAGCGCGGCGGCCAGTTCACCTATCACGGGCCGGGCCAGAGGGTGGCCTACGTCATGCTCGACCTGCGCGAGCGCGGCCGCGACGTGCGACGATTCGTGCAGAGCCTGGAGGCCTGGGTGATTGGCGCCCTGCACGAGTTCAACGTGGACGGCGAGGTGCGCGACGGGCGCATCGGCGTCTGGGTCGAGCGGCGCACGCCCGGCGCGCCGCCGCGCGAGGACAAGATCGCCGCCCTCGGGGTCAAGCTGCGCCGCTGGGTCTCGTTCCACGGGATCAGCCTCAACGTCGAGCCGGACCTGTCCCACTTCTCCGGCATCGTCCCCTGCGGCATCAGCGAGCACGGCGTCACCAGCCTGGTCGACCTCGGCCTGCCGGTGACCCTGGACGACGCCGACGCCGCCCTCAAACTCAGCTTCGAGCGGGTCTTCGGCGCCACGGTCCCCAGCGATCCTCCGGTCTAGCCGGAACCGGACGCCACACGATTCTGTTATGCGGCTTAGCTCAGCGTCGTATGGGCGGCGCGCGCCAAGAAGCGCCAGCGGAAGGCGGCGTAGGTGAAAGCCATGGAACACCCCGAAATGGATGCGGCGGTCTCCCAGCACCTCAAGCGGCTGTGGACCCTGTTGTCGGACATCGACGCGGCCCACGTGCAGCGCCTCGCCCGGGCGGCCGACAAGCCGCGGGGCAAGCCCGCCCACGGCCGCCGCGCCGCCTAGGCCCAGGCGCGCTAGGCATGGGCGCGCGCCCGCGCTAACCTCCAGGCCCCGGGCCGATGCGGGCGCCCGGTCGAAGACGGCTCGCCGTCCAAGACCCGCTCCTTCAACCCGCCTTCGCGGGCATGGGAGCGCGCATGAGCCAGGCGGCCATCCACACGAATGCGCCGGAGACCGAGCGGCCGCCCGTGCCCCTCGGCCAGGCGGCCAGGACCTGGGCGCGGGTGGCGGCGCTCAGCTTCGGCGGCCCCGCCGGCCAGATCGCGGTGATGCACCGCATCCTGGTGGAGGAGAAGCGCTGGATCGGCGAGCGCCGGTTCCTGCACGCGCTCAACTACTGCATGCTGCTGCCCGGTCCCGAGGCGCAGCAGCTAACCATCTACATCGGCTGGCTGATGAACGGCCTCCCGGGCGGCCTGATCGCCGGGACCCTGTTCGTCCTGCCGGGCTTCCTGGCCCTGATGGCCCTCAGCATCGTCTACGCCCTGTTCGGCCAGGTCGGACCGATCGCAGCCCTGTTCTTCGGCCTCAAGGCCGCCGTGCTGGCGATCGTGATCCAGGCGCTGACGCGGATCGCCCGCCGCTCGCTCAAGCATCCCGCCCTGTGGGCCGTGGCGGGCGGCGCCTTCCTCGCCCTGGCGCTGTTCCAGGCGCCCTTCCCGCTGGTCATCCTCTGCGCCGGCCTGATCGGCTTCACCGCCGCCAGGGCCGGCGCCACGGCGTTCCAGGGCGCCGGCCACGGCTCGGGACAGGTCGACAAATGGCCCGACGCCGACAGCCTGCTGGGCGAACGCCTGCCCGCCCACGCCCGTCCCAACTGGCGCTGGGCCGCCCGGATCAGCGCCATCGCCCTGGTCCTCTGGCTCGGACCGACCCTGGCCATCGGCCTGTCCCTCGGCTGGGACCATCCGTTCGCCAGGATCGCGACCTTCTTCAGCAAGATGGCGGTGGTCAGCTTCGGCGGCGCCTATGCGGTGCTGGCCTATGTGGCGCAGGAGGCGGTGAACGGGTTCGGCTGGCTCAGGCCCGGCGAGATGCTCGACGGCCTCGGCATGGCCGAGACCACCCCGGGCCCCCTGATCATCGTCACCCAGTTCGTGGGGTTCATGGCCGCCTTCCGCAACCCCGGCGCCCTGCCCCCGCTCGCGGCCGGCGTGCTCGGCGGCGTCCTCACCACCTGGGTCACCTTCACCCCCTGCTTCCTGTGGATCTTCTTCGGCGCCCCGTTCGTCGAAACCCTGCGCCAGGCCCGGGCCCTGAATGGGGCCCTGGCGGCGATCACCGCCGCCGTGGTCGGGGTGATCCTGAACCTGGCGGTGTGGTTCGGCCTGCACGTGCTGTTCCGCGAGGTCGTCCCGGTGCACGACCTCGGCCTGAAGCTCGACCTGCCGGTGCTGCGTTCCCTCGATTGGGCGGCCCTGATCCTCACCCTCGGCGCCGCCTTCGCCATCTTCCGCCTGAAGCTCGGCGTGATCCCGGTTCTGCTGGGCTGCTCGGCAGCGGGGATCTTGACCGACCTGCTCGTCGGCCATGTCGGAGGCCTCTGATATGCACGCCCGCACCGCCCTTCTCGCCCTCGCCCTTCTCGCCGCCCCCGCCGCTGCGGCCGACCGGCCCGCGCCCCTGGTGATGGACAAGGCCATCGTCCTGCCGGACGTGGCGGGCCGCATCGACCACCTGGCCGTCGACCTCAAGCGCCGGCGGCTGTTCGTGGCCGCTCTGGGCAGTGGCGCCGTCGAGGTGATCGACCTTGCCACAGGCAAGCCGGTCCGGCGCCTGACCGGCTTCAAGGAGCCCCAGGGCCTCGGCTGGCTGGACAGGACCGACCAGCTGGTGGTCGCCTCGGGCGGCGACGGCAAGGCGCGCTTCTATGCCGGCGAGGACCTGCGGCCGGCCGGCGAGATCGCGCTCGGCGACGACGCCGACAACGTGCGCGCCGACGAAGCCGCCGGCCAGGTGCTGGTGGGCTACGGCTCGGGCGCCCTGGCGGTGATCGACGCGGCCCGGCGCACGCTGGTCAAGACCATCCCCCTCGGCGCCCACCCGGAAAGCTTCCGCCTCGACCCCCGGGCGCGGCGCGTGTTCGTCAACCTGCCGGGCGCCCGCCAGATCGCCGCCGTCGACCTGAGCTCCGGCGCGGTGACCCGCTGGCGCCAGGGCCTGAGCCTGGCCAACTTCCCGATGGCGCTGGACCCGGACGGCAAGACCATCGCCGTGGTGTTCCGCGCCCCGGCCCAGCTGCAGCTGATCGACACGGCGTCCGGCAAGGCGCGCCAGACGCTCGCCACCTGCGGCGATTCCGACGACGTGTTCCTCGACGCCGCCCGCCACGCCATCTACGTCAGCTGCGGCCAGGGGGCGGTCGACGTGTTCCACGACACCGGCGGCGCCTACGCCCTGCAGGGGCGGGTCCCGACCCGCGCCGGCGCCCGCACCTCGCTGTTCGTCCCCGAACTCGACCGGCTGTTCGTCGCCGCCCGCGCGGCGGACGGCCAGCCCGCCGCGATCCTGGTCTACAAGCCGGCTGGCTAGGCCCGCGGCGGCTCGGCAGGCGGGCCGAAGCGGTTGATCCCCGGCTGGCTGGGCAACAGGGCGAGATCCACGAGGGTCGCCGCCAGCACGGCGACGCCCACCCAGCCCACCGGCGAGGACGGCTGCGGCCATGCCGCCACCAGCGCCCACACCGGCGCGAACGCCCACCAGCCGGCGCGGCCGCGGTCGTGCAGGCGCTTGGACAGGATGCAGGCGGTGGGGAACAGCAGCAGGGTGTAGACGATCCACACCAGTCCCGGAGCGAGGCGCGGGGCGATCTCGTAGGCGTAGCCGTAGGCCAGGGCCAGCAGGACGGCGGCGCAGGCGAGGAAGGCGGCGCGCGACATCCGTCCGGTGGACGACAGGAAGAGCTCCACAAGGTCTGTTCGAACGAGATTCAGCGCGCGCCCTCCGCAGATTCGCGGGGGCCAATCTAGAGGCCAGGCGCCGGGGCGGGAACCGCCGCCTGCGCCAAGCGGGTTGAAACCCCATATCACGAGCCTAATCTCGTCCCTTCCCCACAGGAGAACCGCCATGACCGACCTGAGCATGCCGCACGAAACCCGCTCGGAGTCCGGGTTCGACCTGTCGCCGCCCGACGCCGAGCAGCGCGAGGCGCTCGAGGCGGCCCTGACGCCGGACGAGGCGCGGGTCCTGCTCAAGCATGGCACCGAGGCCCCGTTCTGCGGCGGCCTGCTCGGCAACAAGGACGACGGCGTCTACGTCTGCCGCCTGTGCGGCCTGCCCCTGTTCCGCTCGCGCACCAAGTTCGAGTCCGGCACCGGCTGGCCCAGCTTCTGGGCCCCCTACGACCAGGCCCACGTCAAGGAGGTGCGCGACCTGTCGCACGGCATGGTGCGCACCGAGACGCGCTGCGCCCGCTGCGACAGCCACCAGGGCCACGTCTTTCCCGACGGCCCGCCGCCGACCCACAACCGCTACTGCATCAACTCGGTGTCGCTCGAGTTCGTGGCCGCCGACCAGCCGCTGTCGGACAAGCTGGGCCGGGGCGCGCCGGAGGGGCGGCGGCTGCCGCCCGGTCCGCCTGAGGGATGACGCCGGAAGCGTGATGGCCGGAGCGGGCCGAGGCGGCGCTTGCCGCCCGCGCCCCGCTCCGCACGGCGATCCTAGAGGACCACGTCGCCGGTCGAGGGGATTTCGGCGCGCGGCTTGACCCTCAGATTGTTCTGCACGTGGGTCACGCCCAGGACGAGCTCGGCCATGTCCTCGGCGCGGCGCTTGTCCTCGCGGCGCGTCACCGTGCCCGTGAGGGTCACCTCGCTGTCCTTCACCGACACCAGCACATCGGAAGCGTCCAGGTAGGGATCGTCGGTCAAGCGGTCGTTGACGTCTTCCTCGATGCGGCCGTCCGAGCGCTTGTAGCCCTTGGGCCCGCGTCCGCGGTGCTCGGCCTTGATGTCGGCCCGACGCTCGTCCCATTCGCGGCGCCGCCGCGCCTCGTCGTCGCCGAACCAGGAGGACACCTCGTCCTGGGTGCGGTTCCACCAGGTGCGCGGCTCCTCGCCCCGGCCTTCGCGCGGATTGGGGGTGTAGCGGTCAGGGTCGTAGTCGCCACGGTGCATGCGGCGCTGCTGCGACTCGAAGGCGCTGTGGTTGGGCGACAGGTCGTCATAGCGGCCGCTCGGCGCGTAACTGCGGCCCTCGCCGCTGTAGGCGCCGCTGCGCGTGGACGCCGGGCCGGCGCTCTCGCCGAACGGCCGGTAGCGGCCCACGTCGTCGCCTTCGGAGCGCCCGCGGTCGTCGCGATAGCGGTCGTAGTCCTCCGGGGCCCAGTCCTGCGAGCCTAGGCTCCGCTTGCGATCGCGGCGGCGGTCGTCGCCCCGCAGGGGGTCGTCGCCGTAGCGGTCCTCGTTCCAACGATCCTGGGCCATGGGGTCTCTCCTCCGTCTGGGTGGATGGGTGCAGCCCTGCCCCAAAACCCCCTCCGGAAGGGCCCGGTTCCGGCCTCAGGCCGGCCTTAGGCAGGAGAACCACCGTTCCAGCATCAGCGCCTCGTCCTGCATGTTGGCGGCCCGCTCGGCGGCCTCCTCGTCCACGCCCCAGCGCTCCTGCTGGAAGGTCTCGTCGAGGCGCGACAGGTCGAGCGCCGCCTGGCCGTCCAGCTGCCCGCGCTGCAGGGCGAAGGCCAGGATCGCCGAGCCGAACAGGGCCGTGGCGTGGCCCAGGCCGGCCAGGCCGAAGTCGTTCTCCTCCTCCGACAGGCGCGCGAGCCGCAGCAGGGTGACGGCCGGCTGTTCCGCGTGGCGGATGCCGGTGACGCGCACGAACTTCACCCCCAGCGCCAGCTCGGCCCAGTCGATCACCGCCCCCCAGCGCCGGGCCTGGCGCTCGATCAGGAGCTCCGGTCCGTCGGCGAAGTAGCAGACCGCGTCGGCGCCCGCGTAGCGCCCGATCTCGGCCGCCATGGCGTCGCGGGCCTCGCCGACGAAGTCGATGGCGGTGAAGGCCAGACGCGTGGCCGGCATCCTGGCCATTTCGATATGTGTCGCCTGTGCGTCCCACTCGCGCGCCAGCATGTCGGCGAGACGCGGATCGGGCAGGGTCAGGGCCTTGCCCACGGGCGTCTTGACCGGCTTGCCGTCCAGGAAAATCCCAGTTCCGTCCGCGACTTGCTCGGTCGAGACAGCCTTGTAGAACCGCCGCGGCGGCTCCACGGGGGGAGCGAGCTTTCCGGCCATCGGGGCCCTCCGAAATACCTTACAATACGCCTGTTCAGTCAGGCGCCAGTCATCTTCACCGTGCACTACTAGCCTGGACTTCACCGTGCACTACTAGCCCGAACGCGCCTGACAAGCCCGGAGTCCGCCATGGCCGCGCCCAGTCAGTCCAGTCTTCTGGCCGATCTCCAGGCCTCCATAGCGGTCACCCGGTTTGGGCTCGGCGCCCGGCCCGGCGAGATCGAGGCGGCCGCCGCGGCCGAACCCAAAGCCTTCCTCAAGGCCCAGATCCGCCCCGAAGGGGCCGACCAGCCGGAGGGCCGCCTGGCCCCCTCCTCCGAAAACATCGCGGTGTTCCGAGGGTTGCGGCGCGAACGGCGGGAGCTGAAGGGCGACGCCGATGCCGCGGCCGAACTGAAGCAGGTGCAGGCCGACATCCGCGACATCGCCATCCAGGAGATGGCCGCCCGCGGCCGCCTGGCCGCCGCCACCCCCGCCGGCTTCCGCGAGCGCTGGACCCTGTTCTGGGCCAACCACTTCACCGTCTCGGCCACCAAGGGCCAGGTCGCCCCGATCGCCGGTTCGTTCGAGCGAGAGGCCATCCGACCCCATGTGTTCGGCCGCTTCGAAGACATGCTGGCCGCCTCTTCGCGCCACCCGGCCATGCTGCTCTACCTTGATCAGGCCGCGTCGATCGGGCCCAACAGCCGGGCCGGTCAAAGGCGCAAGGCGGGCCTGAACGAGAACCTCGCCCGCGAGATCCTGGAGCTGCACACCCTGGGCGTGGACGGCGGCTACACCCAGGCCGACGTCACCGAATTCGCCCGCGCCATCACCGGCTGGAGCGTCAGCCGCGGCCGCGAGGGCGCCGCCGCCGGCGAGCCGGGCGCCTCCGATCCCGGAGAGGCGGGCGGCTTCATGTTCCGCCCCTTCACCCACGAGCCGGGCGAGCGCACCGTGCTGCACAGGACCTACGCCAACGACGGCGAGGGCCAGGGGCTGGCCGTGCTGCGCGACCTCGCCGCCCATCCCGCCACCGCCCGCCATATCGCCCGCAAGCTGGCGGTGCACTTCGTCAGCGACGATCCGCCCGCGTCCCTGGTCGGCCGGCTGGAGGGCGGGTTTCGCTCGAGCGGCGGCCGGCTCGACAAGGTGGCCGAGACCCTGATCGACTCGCCCGAGGCCTGGCGGCCCGAGGCGGCCAAGCTGAAGTCGCCCTACGAGTTCGTGGTCTCCGCCTGGCGGGCGGCGGGCGCGGCGCCCGACCTCGCTCAGCCCCAGCGCTTCGTCGGCTCCCTGAGCGCGCTCGACCAGCGGCCGTTCTCGCCGCCCTCACCCAAGGGCTGGCCGGACTCCTCGGCCGAATGGGCGGCGCCGGACCAGATCGTCAAGCGCATCGCCTGGGCCGAACAGGCGGCCAACACCATGGCCCAGCTGAACGACCCGGCCGAGGTCGCCCGCTCGGCCCTGGGCGCCCGCCTCAGCCCCGAGGCCGCCACCGCCATCGCCCGCGCCGAGACCCGCCGCGAGGCCTTCGCCGTCCTCCTGATGTCGCCGGAGTTCCAACGCCGATGACCACGTCCCTCTCCCGCCGCTCCGCCCTGGCCTATGCGGCCAGTCTCGGCGTCTCGGTCAGCTTCGTGGGCCGAGCCGCCCACGCCGGCTCCGAGCGCGACCTGGCCAGCCGCAAGCTCGTGGTGGTGGTGTGCCGCGGCGGCATGGACGGCCTGTCCGTCTCCCCGCCGGTGGGCGATCCCAACTACGCGAGCCTGCGCGAACGCATCGCCATCGCGCCGTTCGGCCAGCCGGGCGGCGCCCTGAAGCTCGACGACACCTTCGGCCTGCACCCGGCCCTGGCCTCGGTGCACAGACTGGCCCTGGCCGGCCAGGCGCGCATCGTCCCGGCCGTGGCCACGCCCGACCGCGCCCGCTCGCACTTCGAGGCCCAGGACGTGCTGGAGAGCGGCGCCACGACGGCCTATGGCGCCGGCTCCGGCTGGCTCAACCGCACGCTCCAGGCGCTCGCCCCGGCCCGCAAGATCGAAGCCCTGGCGGTGAGCGGGAACATGCCGCTGATCCTGCGCGGGCCGGTCCAGGCCGGCTCGTGGTCCCCCGGCGGCCTCGAGGGCCACGACCAGCGGCTGCCGCGCATCCTCGCCGACCTCTACGCCAAGGACCCGCTGCTCGGCCCGGCCCTGGCCAGCGGCCTGCAGACCCAGGACATGGCCAAGGCCGCCGCCTCCATGGCCCAGCTGCAGGCCAACATGCAGGCCTCCGGCATGCCGGCCCAGCCCGCCCCGGCCGCCCAGCCGCGCCAGAACCCCGACGCCGCCCGCCAGGTCGGGACCACCGTCGCCAAGTTCATGCAGGAGCCGAACGGGCCGCAGATCGTGGCCATCTCCATCGACAACTTCGACACCCACGCCAACCAGGGCGCGGCCCAGGGCCTGCTGGCCCAGCGCCTGGCCTATCTCGACAGCGTGCTCGGCGGCCTGTCCGACGGTCTCGGCGCAGAGTGGAACAACACCGTGGTGGTCGCCGCCACCGAATTCGGCCGCACCGCGCGGGTCAACGGCACCGGCGGCACCGACCATGGCACGGCGTCCACCGCCCTGGTCCTCGGCGGCGCCCTCAAGCGCACCGGCATCGTCGGCGACTGGCCGACCCTGCAGCCGGCCAAGCTGTTCGAGAACCGCGACACCGCCCCGACGCTCGACATGCGGGCCCTGTTCAAGGGTGTGCTGGCCGAACACCTGGGCATCGAGCGCAGGGCGCTGGACACCCAGATCTTCCCCGACAGCGCCACAGCCCAGGCCGCGCGCGGGGTGGTGGCGTAGAAGCTTTCTCCGCCAAAGCTCCACCACCTGCGTAAGCCGGTCTGGCTCAGCCCTCCCCCTCGATGGGGGGGGTTGGGTGGGGGTGCGGGCAATCGGCTTCCGGAAGGGCGCACGAGGTTGGACCGCCTCCATTGCCTTTCCCTACACCGTATCGAAGCACCCCCATCCCGGCCTTCCCCCATCGAGGGGGAAGGAGGCTGTTGGAGCGCGCCGACCGTTGCGACGAGGGCAGTCTCTAAAGCAGCCCCTCTGCGAAGGCGTCGAGCCTGAGGTTCAGTTCGGCGAAGTCGTGGGCGATATGGTCCGCCCCGCCCTCCTGCACCTCCGCGGCGGTGTGGAAGCCCCAGGCGACGCCCTGGGCGTAGGCGCCGGCGGCCCTGGCCATGCGCATGTCGTGGGCGGTGTCGCCCACCACGATGGTGCGCTCCGGGCCCACCTGCAGCGCCCGCATCGCCTCCAGCACCATCGACGGATGCGGCTTGCCCGGGCCGTCGTCGGAGGAATGGGTGGAGTCGAACAGGTCGGCCCAGCCGTGCATGGCCATGATGGTCTCGACCCCGCGCCGGCTCTTGCCGGTGGCCATGGCGATCTTCCAGCCGCCCTCGCGCAGGCGGTCCAGGGTCTCGGCCGCACCCTCGTACAGAGGCTCGATGTAGCCCGGCCGGCTGACCTTGGCCCGGAACGCCTCGCGATAGGCGTCGGCCACCTGCGCCACCGCCACGGTCGACAGCCGCGGCTGAAGCGTCTGGATCGCCTCGTTGAGCTGCAGGCCGACGATCTGGCGGATGTCGTCGTAGGTTGGCTCGGGCAGCGCGGTCGCCGCATAGGCCGCCTTCATCGACTCGAAGATGGTCTTCCGGCTGTCCACCAGGGTCCCGTCCACGTCCCAGACGACGAGCTTGCTCATCCACGCACCAGATCGAAAGCGCAGGTCAGGCGCGTTCCCGCGGACGAGAACGGCGCCGTGCCGTGCCACATGTAGGAAGGAAACAGGACCAGAAGGCCGGGCTCGGGCCTCACCCACCGCCCGGGCTCCAGCGGCGGCGAGGTCGGCGTGCCCGGCTCGCCGAGTTTCAGCCAGCCCTCGCGGCCAGGGGCCTCCGGCACGCGGACGTAGAAGGCCGACGACAGCCAGCCTTCGGGATGCACGTGGTCGACGTGGTGGCCGCCGGGGTTCAGCCGCACCGACCAGGCGCCCGCGACCTCGTAGCCGCCAGATTCGCCCATGGCCGCGATGTGCCGGCGCACCGGGGCGTCGATCGACCGGAACAGGGCCCTGATCTCGGGATCGGGGTAGTCGAGCAGGCTGCGCTGGGTCTGGCTGCCGTGCCTCAGCGACTGGCCGACCGGGTGGGTCAAGGGCCCGTGCAGACGGTCGAGGGCCCGCTCCAGGTCCGCCAGATAGGCGTCCACCGTCGCCCAGCCTTCCGGCGCCGCAATACGGTAGGTCTTCACCAGCCGGTCGTAGTCATAGAGCTGGTCGACGCGGGGGTCGCCGGCCAGGCGCCAGGCGGCGGCCTTCAGGGCGGTGACATAGTGGTCGTGCGGATGGGCGGCGCTCAGGGCTTCGGCGCGTCGCGCGGCCTGCGGGCCTCGCCCGAGCGCCAGGTCGGCCTCGATCTCGCCCTTGGCCCGGGCCAGGGGGTTCACCCAGGGCGGCGACAGGGCGAAGTGGCGATCGCATCGGCTCGGATCCACCCGCAGCGCCGTCCGCGCCGCCAGCACCTGCAGGCTGGAGTCGCGCGCGGCCCGCTCGGCGGCCAGGGCGTAGGCGGCGGCGTCCTCGCCGGCGTCCTGCAGCAGCTTCACGGTCACGGCGGTGAGGTCGGCGGTGGGCGGCGCCGCGTCGAGCAGGGCCCTCGCCTTGGCCACGTCGGCCGAGCGCATCCAGATCAGCTGGGCCAGCTCGCGCTGGGCGGTGGCCGACAACGGATCGCGCGCCACCGCCTCGCGGTAGGCGGTCTCCGCTTCGTCCAGGCGCGATTGCAGGTTCAGGAGGCGGCCCAGGAACACCCAGGGCTCGACCTGATCCAGGCCCAGGGCGATGGCGCGGCGGCAAGCGCCCTCCGCGGCGTCCTCCTGCCCGAGGCCATAGAGCGCGGCGGCCAGGGCGTAATGCGCCCCGGGGCTGTCCGGCGCGGCGGCGGCCAGCGCCCGCCAGGCCTCGGCGGCCTCTTCGTCGCGGCCCTGGGCCGCCAGCATGCGCGCCAGGGTCTGGGTCGCCAGCTCCTCGGCCGGGCGGAGCCGCACCACCGTGCGCAGCTCGCGCTCGCAACCGGCCAGGTCGCCCAGGCTGTGCAGGATCAGGCCCATCAGCCGGTGGCCGTCCGGGTCGTCCGGTCCAGCCGCCAGGGCCGGCGCCAGCATCGCCTGGGCCTCCCGGCCACGGCCGGCCCGGAACAGCTCCGTCGCCTCGGCCAGCGCGTTGTCGGCTTCTGGCGTCACCGCCGGCGCTGCAGCCGCTCGAACGGCTCGGGATCGGCCTCGTGCTCGTCGAAGCCGAACTGGGCGAAACCGGCCTTCATCTCGGGGCTGAGCGGCGCCTCGATGATCAGCATGCCGCCGCCCGGATGCGGCAGGGTCAGCCGCCGCGCGTGCAGCTGCAGCTTCAGGCCGCCCGGGAGCCCGGCGATCAGCTCGGCCGACTTGTCGTCCCCGTACTTCGGATCGCCCAGGATCGGGTGGCCGATCGCCTTCATGTGAGCGCGCAGCTGGTGGGTGCGCCCGGTGAGCGGCCGCAGGGCCATCCACGCCGCCCGCTTGGCCGCCCGGCTGATGGTGACGTACTCGGTGTCGGCCGGCTCGGCGCCGAACTCCTTGGGATCGGCGGGGACCACGATCTCGCGGTCGCCCACGCCCTTCTTGACCAGGGGCAGCTCGATCAGCCCCTGGGGCGGATGCGGGTTGCCGACCACGATCGCCCAATAGGTCTTCTTGGCCTTGCGCTTGGCGAAGGCGCCCGACAGGCGCGCCGCCGCCGCCGGGCTCTTGCCGAGCAGCAGCACGCCGGAGGTGTCGCGGTCCAGCCGGTGCACCAGGCGCGGGCGCTCCAGCCCCTCGCCCCAGGCGCTCAGCAGCCGGTCGACGTGCTTGGTGGTCTTGGTCCCGCCCTGCACCGCCAGGCCCGAGGGCTTGTTCAGCGCCAGCACCTCGTCGTCCTCGTAGAGGACCAGGGATTTGGCGTAGGCGATGTCGCGCTCCGACAGCCCCTGGCGCTTGTCGCCGGGCTCGGGCGCGTCCGGCAGGGGCGGCACGCGCACCAGGGCGCCGGCGGTCAGGCGCGTGTCGGCCTTGGCCCGCGCGCCGTCGACCCGGATCTGGCCCGAGCGGACCAGCTTCTGGATCTGGATGTGGTTGAGGTGCGGCCAGCGGCGCTTGAACCAGCGGTCCAGACGGACGCCGTCTTCGCCGGCGCCGACGGCCAGGGTGCGGACTTCTTTCATGAGCGGCGATCTCTTACGCGAAAACCGCGGCTCACGCGAATACCTTGGTTCACGAGAATATCCGGCGCGCCGTCATCAGCCCCATGAACAGGGCGCCGATGGCGAAGATCACCGACCCCGCCACGTAGCCGAACGCCCCCCAGTACTCCTTGCGCTCGAGCATCAGCGCCGTTTCCAGGGAGAAGGAGGAGAAGGTGGTGAAGCCGCCCAGCGTCCCCACCCCGATCAGCACCCGCCAGCGCTCCTGGTCGGCCCCGCCGCGGAACGCCAGGATGCCGGCCAGCAGGCCCATGACGAAGCCGCCGACCACGTTCACCGTGAAGGTGCCGTAGGGCCAGGCGGGACCGAGCGAGCGCAGGCTGGCCATGCCCACGAGGTAGCGGGCCAGCGAACCTAAGCCGCCGCCGAGGAAAACCAGGAGAAGCTTGTTCATGGCCCACGCGACACGCCGCCGCGCCCCGCCGTTGTTGGAGGAAAGTGTCTTGACCGCCTGAGCCTTAGCTGGCGCTCTTGCGCCGGGCAAGCAAACCGCCGCCGCCGGCTGAACCAGATGACCACTTCGCGCCCGCCGCTCCATCTCGCGATCAGCGAACCTGCGCCCCGCATGGGTCGCGGCGACATGGCCGAGGCGCTGCTCGACGGCCTGCCGGATGCGATCCACGTGGTCGATCACGACTGGCGCGTGACCTACGCCAACGAGGCCTTCCTGCGGCACATGGGCATGGACAAGGGCCATGTGATCGGCTCCAGCCTGTGGGACCTGATCCCGTGGTCGCGCGGCGACCGGCTGCGGGAGGCCTATGTCCACGTCATGGCCACCGGCCAGACCGACACCTTCCTGCACGAGTCGGTGCACTACCCCGACCGCACCATGGACGTGCGCGTGTTCCCCCTGCTGGACGGCGTGGGGATCGTCCTGCGCGACGTCACCCGCCGCGTGACCGCCGAGCGGGCCCTGGCCACCAGCGAGGAGCACCTCCGGCGCGCCCTCAACGGCGCGGAGATGGGCCACTGGCGCTGGGAGGCCAAGACCGACCGCATCTACATGTCCGAGCGCACCCTGGCGCTCTACGGCCTCGGCCCCGAGCACCAGGGCCTCGAGCGGAGCGAAGTGCGGCGGCTGGCGCTGCATCCCGACGACGTCCCCCGGGTGAAGCTGGCGGCCGAGCACGCCCAGGCCCACCAGACCCAGTACGAGGTCGACTACCGGGTGCGGCGCGACGGCGAGTGGCGCTGGATGCGGGTGATGGCCGGGCCGCACGTCGTCGGCGGTCAGGCGGTGGGCATGCACGGCCTGGTGCAGGACATCCACGAGCGCAAGCTGGTCAACGACCGGCTGCAGGACGAGATCGAGGAGCGCGAGCGCGCCCAGCAGCGCCAGCTGCTGCTGATCCACGAGCTGAACCACCGGGTGAAGAACATCCTGGCCATGGTCCAGTCCATCGCCACCCAGACCCTGTCGAACGCCGATACGCCACAGGACGCCCTGGTGGCTCTCGACCAGCGCCTGCTGGCCCTGGCCCGGGCCCACGACGTGCTGACCCGTGAGAGCTGGCACGGGGCCGAACTCACCGACATCATCGCCGGAGCCGTGGCCCCGCATGAGGCGCGTCCGGGTCAGCGCGTGCGCACCCGCGGCGCGCCGGTGCGGCTCGAGCCCCAGGCCGCGGTCACCCTGGCCCTGGTGCTGCACGAGCTGGCCACCAACGCCGTCAAGTACGGTGCTCTGTCCACGGACGATGGCTGGGTCAGCCTCGAATGGAGCGCCTCGCCCGCCCAGGCCGGCCTGGACCTGGACCTGACGTGGGCCGAGCACGGCGGCCCGCCGGTGACGCCGCCCAAGCGCAGGGGCTTCGGCGGACGCCTGATCACGCGCAGCCTCGCCGCCGAACAGGGCTCGGCCCAGCTGATCTATGCGCCGGAGGGACTGTGCTGCCGCATGACGCTGTTCACGCCCCATACGACCGGCCAGGCGCGGGTCCTGCCCTAGACGCCAGGCGGCTGGACTGAGGGCCGCGGCGGCGCGGGCATGCGCTGGCCCTGTTCGGCGAGCCAGGCGGCCAGGCGCTCCAGGGCGGGGCTGGAGCGGCCCTGCGGCCTGACCAGCACCGTGCGCCCCGGTTCGGCGACGAAACCCAGGGGCGCGACCAGCCGGCCGGCCATCACGTCGTCGGCGACGAAGATCCAGGGCGCCGTGGCCACGCCGAGGCCCGCGGCGGCGGCCTCCAGGGCGTGCGAGAAGTGGTCGAAGCTGCGCTCCACCACGCCCGTCGGCAGGGCCACGCCCGCCTCCCGCGCCCAGTTCTCCCAGCCCTGCGGCCAGGTGCGGGTCATGAGCCGCGGCTCGCGCAGCAACCGGTGGCCGTCCTTCCCGAGCGCCGCCCAGCGCTGGGGCGACAGCACCGGCCCGTGCCAGTTGCCGCATAGCGCCGTCTGGTGCTGGCCGGGCGGGTGGCTGGTGCGCAGCTGGATCGCGGCGTCGACCCCCTCCAGCGCCTCGAACTCCAGCTCGCCCGAGATCTCGCGCAGCTGCAGCCGGATGTCGGGATGGCGCTCCACGAAGTCCGGCAGACGCGGGATCAGCCAGCGGATCGCCAGGGTTCCGTAGCAGGCCAGCCGCAGCTCGCGCTCGCCCACGGGGGCCGGAGCGGCGGCTTCCTGGATCAGGTCGAAGGCGGCGGTGGCCGCGCCCAGCAGCCGCTCGGCCTGGGCCGTCAGGCGCAGGCTCGTCCTGGGCCCTTCGGTCAGGGGATAGCCGAGCCATTCTTCCAACTGCCGGATCTGGCGGCTGACCGCCCCATGGGTGACGAACAGCTCGTCGGCGGCGCTGGTCATCCGGCCATGACGGCCGAACGCCTCGAAGGCGCGCAGGGCGTTCAGCGGCGGCAGGGCGCGGCGGCGGTACGTGGGCATCTGTGCAAAAACCTCACGGATGACCGCCGTTTATATCGTTTGTCGGCAGGGCGCCATCCCCGCCATATCGCCGAGGCATAAGGGAAAGACGCCGATGCCCAAAGCCCCGCCCCCTGCCCCGCCCAACCGCGCCGCCCGGGCCTACGCCCTGGCCGCCGCCGCCATATGGGCCATGGCCGCCTACGACCTCCTGGCGCCGAAGCCCGCCCCGCCCGTGCGGGTCCTGGCGGCGGCCGGCCAGGCCTGCCCGCACTAGCCGAACAGACTCTCCGCGAGCCGCTGGAAATCCGCCGGCGGCTCCGCCTCGATGCGCTTGGTCCCGCCGTCCGGGTGCGGGAACTCCAGCGCCAGGGCGTGTAGCATCAGGCGCGGGACCTCCGCCCCCGCCAGCATCAGCGCCCCGCCGTAGCGCGCGTCCCCGACGATCGGCCGGCCGATCGAGGCCAGATGCACGCGCAGCTGGTGCATGCGGCCGGTGTGGGGCTGCAGCTCCAACAGGGCCGCCGCCGCGCCTTGCGCCACCGTCCGGTAGGCCGTGCGAGCGCTCTCGGCGTCCGGGTGGTTCGCCGCGCACGGCCGCATATAGGCCTCGCGCCCCTGCTCCTCGCGCCGCAGCGGCGTCTCGATCACCCCCTCGGGCGGCTCGGGCGCGCCGGGGGCGACGATGGCGCGGTAGGTCTTGGTCACGCGCCGGGCCATGATCGCCTTGCCGAGCGCCCCGGCCGCCGGCTTGGTCTTGGCCGCCACGATCACGCCGGAGGTGTCGCGGTCGAGCCGGTGCACCAGTTCCGGCCGCTTGCCGTTGGACCGGGCGAAGGCCCACAGCAGGTCGTCCAGGGTATGGAACTGCCCGCGCCCGCCCTGGCTCGACAGCCCGGCCGGCTTGTTCAGCGCCAGGATCGACGGGTCCTCGAAGATCACCATCGCCCGGACGGCGGCGATCTCGTCTGGCGACAGAACGACAGGCTGGCGCGTCATGAGCCCTTCTTGGCCCGCAGCTCCGCCCAGCGCTCCAGCCGCTCCTTGACCCGCGCCTCCGAGCCCTCGCCCTTGGGCCGGTAGAACTGCCGCCGCGCCATGCCGTCGGGGAAGTAGTTCTGGCCCGAGAAGCCGTCCTCGGCGTCCGGGTCGTAGGCGTAGCCCGCGCCATAGCCCAGGCCCTTCATCAGCTTGGTCGGCGCATTGAGGATGTGCTGCGGCGGCATCAGCGAGCCGGTCTCCTTGGCCGCCCGGCGGGCCTCCTTGTAGGCGACGTAGACCGCGTTGGACTTGGGGGCCGAGGCCATGTGCACGCACGCCTGGGCCAGGGCCAGCTCGCCCTCGGGCGAGCCCAGGAAGTCGTAGGTGTCCTTGGCGGCGTTGGCCAGCAGCAGCGACAGGGGATCGGCCTCGCCGATGTCCTCGGCCGCCATGCGCACCAGCCGGCGGGCGATGAACAGCGGGTTCTCCCCGCCTTCCAGCATCCGCGCCAGCCAGTAGAGCGCGGCGTCGGGATCGGAGCCGCGCACCGATTTGTGCAGGGCGCTGATGAGATTGTAGTGCTCCTCGCGGTCCTTGTCGTAGGCCGGGCTGCGCTTCTGCAGCACCTGGGACAGGGCCTTGGTGTCCATCGGTTCCGCAGATCCGATGTTGAACACCACCTCGGCCAGCGTCAGCAGGTAGCGGCCGTCGCCGTCGGCCATGGCCACCAGGGCGTTGCGCGCGTCCGCGTCGACCGGCAGCGGCTTGCCCTCGAAGGCCTCGGCCTTGGCGAGCAAGGACTCCAGCGCCTCGTCCGACAGGCGCTTCAGCACATAGACCTGGCAGCGCGACAGCAGCGCGCCGTTGAGCTCGAACGAGGGGTTCTCGGTGGTGGCCCCCACCAGGGTGACGATCCCCTCCTCGACGAACGGCAGGAAACCGTCCTGCTGGGCGCGGTTGAAGCGGTGGATCTCGTCGACGAACAGCAGGGTGGCCTGGCCGGCGAGGCGGCGCGCGCGGGCCGCGTCGAACGCCTTCTTCAGGTCGGCCACGCCCGAGAACACCGCCGACAGCTGCATGAACTCATAGCCCGCCGCCTTGGCCAGCAGCCGGGCGATGGTGGTCTTGCCGGTGCCCGGCGGTCCCCACAGGATCATCGACGACAGCCGCCGCGCCGCCGCCATGCGGGCGATCGGCCCGCCCTCGCCCAGCAGGTGGTCCTGGCCCACCACCTCGCCGAGGCTCTGGGGCCTCAGCCGGTCGGCCAGGGGACGCGGCGCCTCGGGCTCCAGCCCCGCCGCTTGGAACAGATCGGTCATAGCTTCTACTTACTCGTCGCCACCCCGATCGTCATCCCGGCCGCCATCCAACTCATCGTCATCCCAGGCCTTGTGCCTGGGAGCCATGAGCGCCGGCGGCTTGACCGTGGATCGCCACCGATGCCGCAGCGCAAGTCCCTTTGGCCGCCGGTGCTCAGAGGTCCTCGGGACAAGCCCGAGGATGACGAAGCGAGAATGCCGCACTACGCCTGGAACGTCGCGGCGATCTGCTGGCCGCCGCGGTCGATGACGATGCTCCAGGTGCGGGTGCGGGCCTGGAGGGCCGCGCGCAGGTCGGACACCGAGTCGATCTTCTTGCCGTTGACCTGCTTGATCAGGTCGCCCGGCCGGATGCCGGCGTTGGCCGAGAGGCCGCCGCGGATCTCGGACACCACCACCCCGGCGCGGAACGGATCGACGTCGAGCTCGATGGCCGTGGCCGGCGACAGGTTCAGCACCACCGCCCCGTCGAACGGGTTCTGCCCCTGCACCAGCTGCTGGTCGCGCGGCCTGGACGGCGGCGCCTCGACCGTCACCCGCGCGGTGCGGGCCGAGCCGCCGCGCTGGTAGGCCACGCTCACCGAGTCGCCCGGCCTGTGCGTGCCGATGCGGTAGTTCAGCGAGGTCTCGTCGTCGACCGCCTGGCCGTCGACCGACAGCACCGCGTCGCCCTGCTGCAGCCCCGCCCGCGCCGCCGAGGAGCCGGGATAGACGCTGGCCAGCAGCACCCCGTGCGGCCGGTCGAGGCCCAGGGAGCGGGCGATCTCGCTGGTCACCGCCTGGCCGGAGACGCCCAACCACGGCCGAGACACCACCTTGCCGCCGCCGAGCGCGGTGTCGACCACCTGGCGCACCACGGGGCCGGGGATGGCGAAGCCGATCCCCTGGGAGCCGCCGGAGCGCGACAGGATCATGCTGTTCACCCCGATCAGGTTGCCGTCCATGTCGACCAGGGCGCCGCCGGAGTTGCCCGGATTGATGGCCGCGTCGGTCTGGATGAAGCTGGCCACCGAGCTCGCGCCGACGTCGGTGCGGTTGAGCGCCGAGATGATGCCGTTGGTCACGGTCTGGCCCACGCCGAACGGGTCGCCGATGGCCAGCACCAGGTCGCCCACCTGCAGGTCCTCGCCCGAGCTGATGGCCAGGGTCGGCAGGCCGGTGGCCTCGATCTTCAGCACCGCCAGGTCGGCCTTGGCGTCGGCCAGCAGGATCTTGGCCGGGTACTCGCGGCGGTCGGACAGCGAGACGGTGATCTCCTGGCCGCCCTCGATGACGTGGTTGTTGGTGACGATGATCCCGTCGGAGCGCACGATCACGCCCGAGCCCAGGGAGCCCTCGACCCGCGCCCGCGGCACGCCCATGCCGAACATCTCGAAGAAGGGGTCGACCTGGCGCACCACCCGCTTGGACGAGATATTGACCACGGCCTGCTGGGTCTTCTTCACCACGGGGGCGTAGGACAGCTTCACCTGCGCCGCATCGGTGGGCGCGCGTCGGGCGACCGACGGCAGGGGCGGCCCGGGCAGCGCGCCGCTCGGGGCCTGCTGGGCCGACGAGCTGGAGGGCTGGGAGCAGGCGGCGAGCAGGGCCGCGAGGGCGAGGCTCAGGACTTTCGAGCGCATGACGAGACGTTCCGGCGAAGCTTCCTGGTCCAGATCATCAACCGACGATCCGGGCGCAAAGATGACGACTGTGAGATGCCTCTTCAGGTCGCCGATGTCGAGGGCAGGCGCGCGTATCGGACGGCCAGCAGCAGGGCGAACACCGTGAGACCGGCGGCCACCAGGATGCCGAGGCCGGGCAAGCCGAGCGGCTTGCCGCCGGTGATCGCCCAGGCGAACACGGTGGTGTAGAGGCTGGGCCCGATCAGGCCGGTGATGCTCTGGATGCCCGACATCGCCCCCTGCAGCCGGCCCTGCTCGTTGCCGGGCACGCGGCGCGACATCAGCGACTGGCTGGTGGGCTGCACCAGGCCGATCATGGCGAACACCGGCAGGCCGCACCAGAACAACAGGCTGGTCGGCGCCAGGGCGTAGGTGGCGAAACCCAGCACCCCGCAGGCCAGCCCCAGCAGCATGGCCCGCCGCTCGCCCAGCGCCTGCACGATCGGCCGCACCAGGGTCATCTGCACGATGATCGAGGCGATGCCCGTGGCGCCCAGGAACAGGCCGACGTCGCGGATGCCCCAGTTGAACCGGTAGCCGGTGAACAGCACGAAGATCTGCTGCAGCGACTGGTGGGCCAGCATGTAGAGGAAGAACATCGCCGCCATGCCGAGCATGCCCGGATGGGCGGCCAGCAGCTGCAGCGAGCCCACCGGATTGGCCTTGCGCCAGCTGAACGCCGCGCGCCGCTCCTTGGGCAGGGATTCCGGCAGGACGAACAGGCCGAACAGCCAGTTGCACATGGCCAGGCCCGCCGCGAACCAGAACGGCAGGCGCGGACTGAACTGCCCGAGCAGGCCCGCCAGCGCCGGGCCGATCACGAAGCCCACGCCGAAAGCGGCCCCGATCAGGCCGAAGTTCTGCGCCCGCTTCTCGGGCGGGGTGATGTCGGCGATGTAGGCGCCGGCCGTGGAGAAGCTGGCCGCGGTGATCCCCGAGATCAGGCGGCCGAGGAACAGCACCGAAAGGTTCGGGGCCAGGGCCATGATCACATAGTCGCAGCCCAGGCCGAAGATCGAGATCAGCAGCACCGGACGCCGCCCGAAATGGTCCGACAGGCTGCCGATGATCGGCGAGGAGAAGAACTGCATCACCGCCCAGGTGGTGGAGAAGATCAGCACGTAGTGCAGGGCCTGCGCCGTCGAGCCGCCGGCCATCTCCTTGATCAGGTTCGGCAGCACCGGAATGATGATGCCGAGCGCGATCACGTCCATCAGGGCGGTGGCGAAGATGAAGCCCAGGGCGGCGGCGCGCGGCTTCTTGCCGGCGACGGTCGCGCCCGCGGTGTCGATGATCTCCCCTTCGGCCACCGGCGGGCTCTCCTTGTGCTTGCCCCTCTTTAGGCTCGAATCCCGCGTTCGCTCAATGTTTCGCGAGCACCGACCGGAAAGCCAGCGCCGATCCGTCGCTCCTGGGGCCCTTCAGGTGCAGCAGCGCGATCATGAGCGGCTCGACGTCGACATTGTCGAAGGTCGGCAGGGTGACGCCCGCCCGGAACGCCGGCCCCTCGGCGACGAAGCCGACGGCCATGTAGGGACTGGCGGGATCGTAGCCGTGGCTGCCCCGGTTGACGTCCTTCATCGCGGCGAAGGCCGCGTGGGTGGTGATGTACCAGCCGACCTCGGCCGTGCAGACGATCGGCGGCACGCGGGGGTTGGTCCCGTAGTGGAAGGCCTTGGGCGCGCCGGCCTTGGGCCAGCACTGGACATGGTCGTGGCGCGCGAGCAGGCGGGCGCGGGTGTCGCCGGGCGCGCCCGGCGCGATCGACAGGCCGGCCGCCACGCCGAGAGTCACCATATGGATGCGGTCCGCTCCGCCGGCGATGTCGTCGATATAGACCAGGCGCTCCTTCGAGGTGTCGGCCATGCCGTGGTCGCCGGTGACGATCAGGTTGGTCGTGTCGTAAAGCCCCCTCGCCTTCAGCCCCTGCACCAGCTTGCCGACGGCGGCGTCGGTCGAGGCCAGGGCCGCGTCGAGCTCCTTCGAATTGGGGCCGTGGCGGTGGCCCTCGGTGTCGACCAGGTCGAAATAGAGGGCGATGAACCTCGGCCGCCGGTCTTCGGGCAGGTCCAGCCACCTCAGGACCTGCTCCACCCGGTCGTCGGCCAGGAAGGCCTTGTCGTAGGTTTTCCAATAGTCGGGCTGGCGGCCGCGGATCACGCGGTCCGATCCCGGCCAGAACATCACCGCCGTCTTCAGGCCCTGCTCGTCGGCCGTGACCCACAGCGGCTTGCCCTGGTTCCACCAGCGCGGGTCCTTGGAGTTCTCCATGGTGAAGTGGCCGAGCGCCGGGTCGTCCATGACGTTGGCCACGATGCCGTGGTGGTCGGGCCGCAGGCCGGTGACCAGAGTGTAGTGGTTGGGGAAGGTCTCCGAGGGGTAGGACGGGCGCATCGACGCCCGCACGCCGCGTTCGGCCAGGGCCTGGATCGCCGGGGTCTTGCCGTGGGTCAGGTAGTCGGCGCGGAAGCCGTCGATCGAGACCAGGATCAGGGTGTCGGGCCTGGGGGCCGCCAGGACCGGCGCCGCCAGGCCCAGCCAGGCCGTCAGCAGCAGGAGGAAAGCCGGGTGCGCGCGCATGGGGCCTTCTACCCTGCCATCATGACGGTTGGCAGCCGGCCGCGCCCCGCACCTGATCAAAAGAAAAGGGCCCCGGATCGCTCCGGGGCCCTTCTTGCATTCCTTGCCGTGAGGATCAGTCCTCGGCGGCGACCATCACCGGGCCGGAGTCCTTGCCCTTTTCGGCCGGATCGCGGTCGACGAACTCGATCACCGCCATCGGGGCGTTGTCGCCGTAGCGGAAGCCGGCCTTCAGCACGCGCAGGTAGCCGCCGCTGCGGGCCTTGTAGCGCGGGCCGAGGGTGGCGAAGAGCTTGCCCACTTGATCGACGTCGCGCACGCGGCTGATGGCGATGCGGCGGGCGTGCAGGTCGCCCTTCTTGGCCAGGGTCACCAGCTTTTCGACGAAGGGACGCAGTTCCTTCGCCTTGGGCAGGGTGGTCACGATCTGCTCGTGCTTGATCAGGCTGGCCGCCATGTTGGCGAACAGCGCGTGACGGTGGCTCGTCGTGCGGCCCAGTTTGCGGTGCGCGTAACCGTGGCGCATGGCAGTCTCTCCTCAGGCGGGGCCGTCTCTCGACGGGCCCTGGCAAAAATTAGATCTGGTCTTCGAACTTCTTGGCCAGGTCTTCGATGTTTTCAGGCGGCCAGTTGGGCACGTCCATGCCCAGGTGCAGCCCCATGCCCGCCAGCACTTCCTTGATTTCGTTCAAGGACTTGCGGCCGAAGTTCGGGGTGCGGAGCATCTCCGCCTCGGTCTTCTGGATCAGGTCGCCGATGTAGACGATGTTGTCGTTCTTCAGGCAGTTGGCCGAACGGACCGACAGCTCGAGCTCGTCGACCTTCTTCAGCAGCGCCGGGTTGAACGGCAGTTCCGGCTTGGCCTCGCCCTCGACCTTCTTCTTCGGCTCTTCGAAGGTGATGAAGATCTGCAGCTGGTCCTGGAGGATGCGGGCGGCGTAGGCCACCGCGTCGATCGGCGAAACGGCGCCGTTCGTCTCCACTTCCATGATCAGCTTGTCGTAGTCGAGCGACTGGCCCTGACGGGTGGGCTCGACGCGGTAGGCGACGCGCTTGACCGGGCTGTAGAGGGCGTCGACGGCGATCAGGCCGATCGGGGCGTCTTCCGGACGGTTGCGCTCGGCCGGGACGTACCCCTTGCCGTTCTGCACGGTGAACTCCATGCGCACCTGGGCGCCGTCGTCCAGGGTGCAGAGCACGTGATCCTTGTTGAGGATCTCGATGTCGGCGGGGGTTTCGATCTGGCCGGCGGTGACCGGACCAGGGCCCGTGGCGCGCAGGGTCATGCGCTTGGGGCCTTCGGCGTGCATGCGCACGGCCAGCTGCTTGATGTTCAGCACCACGTCGACCACGTCTTCCCGCACGCCTTCCAGCGACGAGAACTCATGGACCACGCCGTCGATCTGGACGGCGGTGACGGCGGCGCCTTGCAGCGAGGAGAGCAGGACGCGGCGCAGGGCGTTGCCGAGCGTCACGCCGAAGCCGCGTTCCAGCGGTTCAGCGACGAGGCGAGCCTTGCGTTGGGCGTCGGAGCCGGTCTCGATCTGAGGCTTCTCAGGGCGGATCAGCTCGTTCCAGTTTTTTTCGATCACGGATTCAAGTCCCTCGAACGCGAAGACCGGCGCCCCCAGGGCGCCGGTGAAGGGATAGTGTGGTGTTAGACGCGCCGACGCTTGGGCGGCCGGCACCCGTTGTGCGGGATCGGCGTCACATCACGGATGGTGGTGATGGTGAAACCGACCGCCTGCAGGGCGCGCAGGGCCGACTCGCGGCCGGAGCCGGGGCCCGCCACGTTCACTTCCAGGGTCTTCACGCCGTGCTCCATCGCCTTGCGGCCGGCGTCTTCGGCGGCCATCTGGGCGGCGTAGGGCGTCGACTTGCGCGAGCCCTTGAAACCCATCATGCCGGCGGAAGACCAGGAGATGGTGTTCCCCTGGGCGTCGGTGATGGTGATCATGGTGTTGTTGAACGAGGCGTTCACGTGCGCCACGCCCGACGTGATGTTCTTGCGTTCGCGCTTTTTGACGCGAGCCGGTTCCTTGGCCATGCTGTGCCCTTACTTCTTCTTGCCGGCGATCGGCTTGGCCGGGCCCTTGCGGGTGCGGGCGTTGGTGTGCGTCCGCTGGCCACGGACCGGCAGGCCCTTGCGGTGACGCAGGCCGCGGTAGCAGGCCAGGTCCATGAGCCGCTTGATGTTCATGGACGTCTCACGGCGAAGGTCGCCCTCGACGGTGTAGTCGCGGTCGATGGTCTCGCGGATCTGCAGCACCTCGGCATCGGTCAATTGATTGACCCGGCGGGCATCCTCGATGCCCACCTTCTGCACGATCTCCTTGGCCTTGGCTTCGCCGATGCCGTGGATGTACTGCAGCGCGATCACGACGCGCTTGTTAGTCGGAATGTTGACGCCTGCGATACGGGCCACGCCTGAAATCTCCTAGTCCAGCAGATAAAACGCGAAAGCAGCCCCGGGTCATCCGCCGATACGGATGAGCCGGCGCGGCTGTCGCGCTCTTTCGCGGAAGCGCACCGTTATATGTACGATTGCGCCGCCGTCAATGGTTGACGTCCTAAAAGACGCCGGAAAAACCTCACTCTTTTCAGCCCGAGCGACGCTCAGGCCGCCTTGTCCTGCAAAGCCGCGTCGATCGATTTGGCCACAGCTTCGATGGGGGCCATGCCGTCCACTTCGACCAATTTGCCCTGCGCCCGATAGAACGGCAGCAGCGGGGCGGTCTGGGTGTTGTAGGCGGTCAGGCGCACCTTGAAGGCTTCGGGGTTGTCGTCCGCCCGCCCCTCCTGCTCGAACCGTTTGGTGATTCGCGCCATCAGGGCGTTGTCGTCCACCTTCAGGCGGATGACGTGGTCGATCTGTTGTCCGCGCCGGGCCAGCATGGCGTCGAGCGCCTCGGCCTGGGCCACGGTGCGGGGGAAGCCGTCGAAGATCGCCCCGCCGGCGGCTTCCGCCTCGGGCAGCCGCTCCTCGATCAGGGCGATGACGATCTCGTCCGGCACCAGCGAACCGGCGTCCATGACCTGCGCCACCCGCTTGCCGAGCTCCGAGCCCGGGTTGCCGCGAGCCGCGCGCAGCATGTCGCCCGTGGACAGCTGGATCATGCCGCGCTCGGCGACCAGGCGCTTGGCCTGGGTGCCTTTGCCGGCCGCCGGCGGCCCGAACAGGATGAGGTTCATCGGCGCCGTTCCCGCAGCTTCGACTTCTTGATCAGGCCTTCGTACTGGTGGGCCAGGAGGTAGGACTGGATCTGGGCCACGGTGTCCATGGTCACGGTCACGACGATCAGGATCGAGGTGCCGCCGAAGTAGAGGCTGCCGCCGATCTTGGCCATCAGGGCCTCGGGCAGCAGGCACACCAGGGCGATGTAGGCCGCGCCGATCACGGTCAGGCGGGTCAGCACCTTGTCCATGTAGGCGGCGGTCTGCTTGCCGGGGCGGATGCCGGGCAGGAAGCCGCCGTACTTGCGCAGGTTCTCCGCCGTCTCCTCGGGATTGAACACCACCGAGGTGTAGAAGAAGCAGAAGAAGATGATCAGGCCGCCGTAGAGCACCATGAACAGCGGCCGGCCGTGCTGCAGCTGGCCCACCAGGCCGGGCACCCACTGCGCCCAGGGCGGCAGGTTGGCGGTGGCCAGGAAGCCGACGGCGGTGGCCGGCAGCAGCAGCAGGGACGACGCGAAGATCGGCGGGATCACGCCCGCGGTGTTGACCTTCAGCGGCAGGAACGAGGACTCCCCGCCGAACATGCGGTTGCCCACCTGGCGCTTGGGATACTGCACGAGCAGGCGCCGCTGGGCGCGCTCGACGAACACGATGAAGCCGATCACGGCCATGGTCATCACGGCGATGAGCAGCAGGACGAAGCCCGACAGCGAGCCGGTCTTGACCATGGTCAGCAGCTGGTAGGTGAGCTGCGGCAGGCCCGCGGCGATGCCGGCGAAGATGATCAGCGACACGCCGTTGCCGACGCCGCGGGCGGTGATCTGCTCGCCCAGCCACATCATGAACATGCTGCCGCCGGTCAGGGCGATCACCGTCGACACGACGAACGACAGGCCCGGCTCGTAGACCATGCCCTGGCTGTTCTGCAGGCCCATGGCGATGGCGAACGACTGGCCGATGGCCAGGACCACGGCCAGGTAGCGGGTGTACTGGTTCAGTTGCTTGCGGCCGGCCTCGCCGCCTTCCTTGCGCAGCTTCTCCCACGGCGGATAGATGGTGCCGAGGAGCTGCACGATGATCGAGGCCGAGATGTAGGGCATCACGTTCAGGGCGAAGATGGCCATGCGCTGCACGGCGCCGCCCGAGAACAGGTTGAACATGCCCAGCATGCCCTGGGACTGGCCCTGGATGAACTGCTGGAACTTGCCCAGGTCGATGCCGGGGATCGGGATGTGGGTGCCCAGGCGGTAGACGATCAGGGCGCCCAGGGTGAACCACAGGCGCTTGTGCAGGTCGGTCGCCTTGGCGAAGGCGGCCGCGTTCATATTGGCTGCGAGCTGTTCAGCGGCCGAGGCCATGCGCCGTCCCTAAAATGCTTTGCGCCTAGATAGGGCCCCGGGTTCCCGATTGGGAGGGGCCCGTCCGGCGGGGCCTGAGAAGACGAGCCCGTTCGGGCCCGCCTCGTCAAGCGGCGAAGTTACGAAGCTTAAGCTTCGGCCGCGGCTTCGGCGGGCGCGACCACGGTGGTCAGCTTGCCGCCGGCGGCTTCCACGGCCTTGCGCGCCGAGGCGCTGGCCGAGTGCACGCTCAGCTCGAGCTTGGTCGTCAGCTCGCCCGAACCCAGCAGGCGCACGCCGTCCTTCACCCGGCGCAGCACGCCGGCCTTGACCAGGGCTTCGCCGTCGATCGGCTGCTTGGGGTCCAGCTTCTTGGCCTCGATGGCCTGGGCGATGCGCCACAGGTTCACTTCCGCGAAGTCCTTGCGGAAGATGTTGTTGAAGCCGCGCTTGGGCAAGCGCATGTGCAGCGGCATCTGGCCGCCTTCGAACCCGGCGAGCGCCACGCCCGAGCGCGCCTTCTGGCCCTTCACGCCGCGGCCGCCGGTCTTGCCCTTGCCCGAACCCGGGCCACGGCCGATGCGCATGCGGTTCTTGGACGAACCTTCGTTGTCGCGGATTTCGTTGAGCTTGGTCATGTGCGCCTCTCCTTGGAGATCTGTCGCCAGGCCTATGCCTGACTCGGCTTTGAATTGAGAAAGTGAACCCGCCGACTTTCGATCAGCGGGTCCGCAACGTTCAGCCCTCGACCGACACCAGGTGGTGCACCTTGGCGATCATGCCGCGGACGGAGGGGGTGTCTTCCAGCACCGACTTGCGGCCGATCCGGTTGAGGCCCAGGCCCACCAGGGTGGCGCGCTGGTCGCTCTTGCGGCGGATCGGGCTGCCGGTCTGGACAACGGTGATCTTGGCCATCGTACTGATCCTTTAGCCTTCCGCGGTCTCGGCCGCGGCCGAGGCGCCGTCGTTGCGCCGGCCGAGCAGATCGCCGACCTTCTTGCCGCGCTTGGACGCGACCTGGCGGGGCGAGCTCTGGCCCTTCAGGGCGTCGAACGTGGCGCGCACCATGTTGTAGGGGTTGGACGAGCCGACCGACTTGGCCACCACGTCCTGCACGCCCAGGGTTTCCAGCACCGCGCGCATCGGGCCGCCGGCGATCACGCCCGTGCCCGGAGGGGCCGCGCGCAGCATCACCTTGCCCGCGCCGTGACGGCCGGCGCCGTCGTGGTGCAGGGTGCGGCTCTCGCGCAGGGGCACGCGAACCATGGACTTCTTGGCTTCTTCCGTCGCCTTGCGGATCGCCTCTGGCACTTCGCGGGCCTTGCCGTGGCCGAAGCCGACCCGGCCCTTCTGGTCGCCCACCACCATCAAGGCGGCGAACGAGAAGCGGCGGCCGCCCTTCACGGTGGCGGCGACGCGGTTGATGTGCACCAGCTTCTCGACGATGTCGCTGTCGGCTTCGGGGGCGTTGCGGTCACGACGCTCGCCGCGTTCTTCTCTACGGGCCATCTGGCTTTCCTTAGAAGTTCAAGCCGGCTTCACGCGCGGCGTCGGCGAGGGCCTTGATGCGGCCGTGATACAGGTAGCTGCCGCGGTCGAAGACCACGTCCTTGACGCCCTTTTCGAGGGCGCGTTCAGCGACCAGCTTGCCGACCCGTTCGGCGGCGGCCTTGTCCGAGCCCTTCGCGCCGTCCTTGCCCCCTTCCAGGGTCGAGGCGGCGGCCACGGTGACGCCGTTGGCGTCGTCGATGACCTGGGCGTAGATGTTCTTCGACGAGCGGAACACCGACAGGCGGGCGCGGCCGTTGGACAGGGCCTTGAGCCGGATGCGGGTGCGCTCGGCGCGCCGCTTGGAGTTTTCGCGAGGAGAGAGCGCCATGGCTTACTTCTTCTTGCCTTCCTTACGACGGACGGACTCGCCCGCGTAGCGGACGCCCTTGCCCTTGTAGGGCTCGGGCGGACGGATGCGGCGGATGCGGGCGGCGATCTCGCCGACCAGCTGCTTGTCGATGCCGCTGATGCGGATCTCGGTCTGCTTCGGCACGGCGAAGGAGATGCCCGCCGGCGGCGGGATGTCCACGTCGTGGCTGAAGCCCAGCTGCATGGAGAGCGCCTGGCCCTTCATCGCCGCGCGATAGCCGACGCCCACCAGCTCGAGCGTCTGCTCGTAGCCCTTGGTCACGCCTTCCACCATGTTGGCGATCAGCGTGCGGGACAGGCCCCACATGCCGCGCGCGCGCTGGGTGTCGTTGCGGGGAGCGAAGGTGAGCTCCGCCCCTTCCTGCTTGACCTCGATCTCTTCCGACACGGTCCAGGCGAGCTGGCCCTTGGGGCCCTTCACCGTGACCGTCTGGCCATCCAGCGTGACGGTCACGCCGGACGGGATCGAGACGGACTTCTTACCAATCCGCGACATGGTTAGTAGACCCGGCAGAGGACTTCGCCGCCCACGTTCTGGTCACGGGCGACGGCGTCGGACATGACGCCCTTGGGCGTCGACAGGATCGAGATCCCCAGGCCGTTACGAACGGGCTTGAGGTCCTTGATCGACGAGTAGACGCGGCGGCCCGGCTTGGACACGCGGGAGATTTCCGCGATGACCGGCTCGCCGTCGAAGTACTTCAGTTCGATCTCGAACTCGGGGTGCTTGCCGGGCTCTTCCACGAGCGAGTAGCCGCGGATGTAGCCTTCGGACTGCAGCACGTCGAGGACGCGGCCGCGCATCCGCGAAGCCGGGGTGGTCACCTTCGAACGCTTGCGCTCGGCGGCGTTCTTGATGCGGGCGATCATGTCGCCGATGGGGTCGTTGACCATGTGAGACCCTCCCCTACCAGCTCGACTTGACCAGGCCGGGCACGTGCCCGGCCGCACCCAGATCGCGCAGCGCGATACGGGACATCTTCAGCTTCCGATAGAAGCCGCGCGGACGACCAGTGACCTCGCAACGGTTGCGGATGCGGGTCTTGGACGAGTTGCGCGGCAGCTTCGCCAGCTTCAGGCGCGCCTCGAAGCGATCTTCCAGCGGAAGGCTCTCATCGTTGGCGGTCGCCTTCAGCGCAGCGCGCTTGGCTTCGTATTGCTTGGCGAGACGCTTGACCATCTCGTTGCGGTTGACGGCGCTCTTCTTGGCCATGTGTGCTTTCCCCCCGCCCTAGCTATTGAACGGGAATTGGAATTCGCGCAGGAGAGCCTTCGCCTCCGCGTCGGACTTGGCGGTGGTGCAGACGACGATGTCCATGCCCCACATCTGATCGATCTGGTCGTAGTTGATCTCCGGGAACACGATGTGTTCCTTCAGACCCATGGCGTAGTTGCCGCGACCGTCGAAGCTCTTGCCGTTCAGGCCCCGGAAGTCCTTCACCCGCGGCAGGGCGATGGTGATCAGACGATCCAGGAATTCGTACATGCGGTCCTTGCGCAGGGTGACCTTGGCGCCGATGACCATGTTCTCGCGCAGCTTGAAGCCGGCGATGGACTTGCGGGCGCGGGTCGACGCGGGCTTCTGGCCGGCGATCGCCGTCAGATCCTTGATGGCCGCCTGGACCTTCTTGGAGTCGTTGACCGCTTCGCCGATCCCCATGTTCAGGACGATCTTGTCCAGCTTGGGGATCTGCATCTCGTTGGTGTAGCCGAACTCTTCGCGCAGGGTGGCGCGGATGCGCTCCCGGTACGCGGACTTCAGACGCGGCTCGTAGTTCTCGACATCAGCCATTGATCACCTCGCCGGACTTCTTGGCGAAGCGCACCTTCTTGCCGTCCTCGACGCGGAAGCCGACCTTGGTCGGGCCGCCGCTCTTGGGATCGACCAGCGCCACGTTCGACACGTGGAGCGGCGCTTCCTTGTTCTTGATGCCCCCTTGGGGGTCGGACTGGGTCGGGCGGGTGTGGCGCTGAACCATGTTCAGGCCTTCCACCACGACGCGCTCGTCCTTGGGCAGCACCCGCAGCACCGAGCCTTCACGGCCCTTGTCCTTGCCGGCCAGGACGACGACGCGGTCGCCCTTCTTGATCTTCGCGGCCATTACAGGACCTCCGGCGCGAGCGAGATGATCTTCATGTGGTTCTTGGCGCGCAGCTCGCGCGGAACCGGTCCGAAGATGCGGGTGCCGATCGGCTCGTTCTGCTTGTTGACGATCACCGCCGCGCTCTTGTCGAAGCGGATCATCGAACCGTCTTTGCGCTTGATGCCCTGGGCCGTGCGCACCACGATGGCGCGGAGCACGTCACCCTTCTTCACGCGGCCGCGAGGAATCGCTTCCTTCACCGACACCACGATGACATCACCGACGCTGGCGTAACGCCGCCCGGCGCCGCCCAGCACCTTGATGCACATGACCCGGCGCGCGCCCGAATTATCGGCGACGTCCAGGTTAGTCTGCATCTGGATCATGTGTCAGACCTTCCTTACTGGCCCTGGGCCGGGGAAATGACTTCCCAGGTCTTGAGCTTCGACTTCGGCGCGCATTCGGCGATGCGGACGATCTCGCCCGCCTTCACCGCGTTGGCTTCATCGTGCGCGTGATACTTCTTCGAGCGGCGCACGGTCTTCTTCAGCACGGGGTGCAGGAAGGTGCGTTCCACCTTCACGACCACCGTCTTGTCCCCTTTGTCGGAGACGACCACGCCTTCGAGAACTCGCTTGGGCATATCGCTATCCTCAGGCGGCCGCGGCGGACTTGCCGCGCAGCACGGTTTTGATGCGGGCGATGTCCTTGCGGATCTCGCTGGCGCGATGGGTCTTCTCCAGTTGGCCGGTGGCCGCCTGGAAGCGCAGGTTGAACTGCTCCTTCTTCAGCGACAGCAGCTGGTCGGAGAGCTGGTCCGGCGTCATCTTGCGGACTTCGTCGATCTTCATCGGTCCTTACTCCGCGGCGTGGGCCACGCCGGCGTCGAGCCGGGTGACGATCTTGGTGCGGATCGGCAGTTTGGCGGCGCCGAGCAGCAGCGATTGCTTCGCCACGTCGTCCGGCACGCCGTCGATCTCAAACAGGATGCGGCCGGGGTGCACCCGGGCGGCCCAGTATTCGACCGCGCCCTTGCCCTTACCCATGCGCACTTCGGCCGGCTTGTCGGTGACCGGCAGGTCGGGGAACACGCGAATCCACACCCGGCCCTGACGCTTCATCTGACGCGTGATGGCCCGGCGGGCGGCTTCGATCTGGCGGGCGGTGACCCGCTCGGGCTCCAGGGCCTTGAGGCCGTAGGCGCCGAAGTTCAGCGAGAACCCGCCCTTGGCCGTGCCGTGGATGCGGCCCTTGAACTGCTTGCGGTACTTGGTCTTCTTGGGAGACAGCATGACTTAAACCTCAACCGGCTCGGTCGCGACGGTCGCGGCGATCGCCGCGGTCCGGACGATCGCCCCGCTCGGGACGCTCGCGGCCGCCGCCTTCGCCCGCCGGGCCGCTCTCGGTGGCCAGACGCTTGTCCAGCGCCATCGGATCGTGCTCGAGGACTTCGCCTTTGAAGATCCACACCTTCACGCCAATGATGCCGTAGGTGGTCTTGGCTTCGGCGAAGCCGTAGTCGATGTCGGCGCGCAGGGTGTGCAGCGGCACGCGGCCTTCGCGGTACCACTCCATGCGGGCGATTTCAGCGCCGCCGAGGCGGCCCGACACGTTGATGCGGATGCCCTTGGCGCCGAGGCGCATGGCGCTCTGCATCGAGCGCTTCATGGCCCGGCGGAAGGCCACGCGGCGCTCGAGCTGCTGGGCGATGTTCTCGGCCACCAGCTGGCTGTCGACTTCGGGCTTGCGCACTTCGACGATGTTCAGGAACACCTCGCCCTCGGCCATGGCCGAGAGGTCCTTGCGCAGCTTGTCGATGTCCGCGCCCTTCTTGCCGATGATCACGCCGGGGCGCGCGGCATAGATGGTCACGCGGCACTTCTTGTGCGGGCGCTCGATGATGATCCGCGACACGCCGGCCTGGCCAAGGCGCTTCTTCAGCTCCTTGCGGATGGCGATGTCCTGGTGGAGCAGACGGCCGTAGTCGTCGCCCGCCGCGAACCAGCGGCTGTCCCAGGTGCGGTTGACGCCGAGCCGCAGCCCGACCGGATTGACTTTCTGACCCATCAGGCCGCCTCGCCAAGTTCGCGGACCACGATCGTGATCTCGGAGAAGGGTTTCTCGATGCGCGAGGACCGGCCGCGGGCGCGGGCGGAGAAGCGCTTCATGATCAAGTTCTTGCCCACGTAGGCCTCGGCAACGATCAGGTTGTCGATGTCCAGGTTGTGGTTGTTCTCGGCGTTGGAGATCGCCGAGTACAGGGCCTTGCGGACGTCGCCGGCGATACGCTTCGCCGAGAAATCCAGCTCGTTCAGGGCCCGCTGCACCTTGAGGCCGCGGATCGACTGGGCCACCAGGTTCAGCTTGCGCGGGCTGATGCGCAGGGTGCGCACCTTGGCCATCGCTTCGACGGGCTTCAGGCGCCGTTCGGTCGCTTTCTTGCTCATCGTTACTTCCTCTTGGCCTTCTTGTCGGCCGCGTGGCCGTAGAAGTTACGGGTCGGCGAGAATTCACCGAACTTGTGGCCGACCATGTCCTCGGAGACGAGCACCGGGACGTGCTTGGCGCCGTTGTAGACGCCGAAGGTCAGGCCGACGAACTGCGGCATGATGGTGGAGCGGCGCGACCAGGTCTTGATCACGTCCTTGCGGCCGGACACGTGCATGTCGT